>UEXM01000372.1_pt1 | contig 49017 bp, 51 predicted proteins | sample 1796661 | NCBI WGS metagenome assembly UEXM01 (sample SAMEA4772469, study PRJEB27181) | metagenome | reverse complement strand
GATTTAGATGGTCTCTTGATAGTGAATCTCCTCGAAGCATTCAGGAAGTCTAAGTATTCTTCCCAACTTCTTATGTTGAAATAGTTCTCAACTTTGATCTCGTGTGCCGGCTCTAGGTCCAAGGGTGCGAACACCTTCTCAACTCCAAAGTACCTTGCTGACCACATCTCTGATGGATCTAAGAACATGTTGTCGATAGGTTTGGTTCCGGGGACTCTCGAACCTGTGCCGGTGCGTATGACCCTCCTGAACTCTAGCCACTCGTCTTTACCAAATGTAAACGAAGAAAAGTGCCCATCCTTTACCGACATACCGTGAGATGTGATATAGCAGTTCTGTTTGGAATTGATCATCTTTCTATGTTCTCGGAGTTGAAATGCGGGGAAGAATCCGTGCGGGAACGACACGTAGTACTTTGAGGGTATCATGTACTTAGATAAGGCCTGCAACGTCTTGAAGGCGCACAGAGCGCCGTGTATGACCGACCATGAGGTGCAGTCTCTCTTGTGACGGTCTTTCGGGTTGACTCCAACGTAATATATTGGAATTCGTCTCTTTGACTCTCCCATGTTTCTGTCGAAGGTCCTATGTGACCATACGGGGTCAAAACACCAGTCTCCAAGTCTCTTACGTATATACTTGCAAAAGTCGTGGTTTACTGTGATCCAAATGCTTTTGCATCCAGCCCATGCACACTCAGCCACTGCGGCTTCGATTAGGTTGAAATTGGGTGCGATTGGCATCATGCAATCGGGCCAAGGTTGACCGAAGTCAAAAGATTCATGTCCGGCTATGGGAATGATCCCTACAAGGTTTCTCCCTTCTTCTTCAAGGTCTCGAACGTCTTCCATGCTTTCCCCTCTTGTTGATTCATGTTGTATATTGTATTGAAGCTATATATAGGCTCGTATCTCTGAGTGACCACTCTTTTATGGAATTCTATCTTTGGATTCTTGTAGTACTCTTTGCCCTTGTAGACTTGAGACAGAGACCCTTTGAGGCCCGCCTCCTTGAGCATACGCATGACTTTAATCTTTGCGATACCAGGGCCATAGTCAGGGTCCAAAAGTTGCTTGTGGCTCAAGTTTGAGCTTCCTATGAAGTCTTTTGTTACGCCATTGGAGGCTCTTGGAGACAAATAGAAATTAATTTTTTTGATGAAATCGTGGGTATCATCTAATATCTCACTAACGTCATGTGAGCGCATTATCCGAGAGTCGAAGAAGTCATATACCTCATAGTCATTCAAGCGTTTGTCAAAGTGCAGGATCTCACCTGCTTCTATCTCGACCCTTCTGTTACCTTTCGAAATTACCCTTATATCCTTGTTCTCTATCCGGATATTCTCTATGTTTCCGCCATAGGGCATAAGTCCCCCAAGCGACAGCGCAAACGCTAGGTTTGAGGACAGATGCTTAGGGTTGGAGCAATCGAAATCTGGGAAAGTGGTCGGAAAAAATTTTCCGTCAAATCGGAAAACGTACTTCTTTTCTTGAACGAGGATTTTCGTCTGTGTGCGCCAAGCGTACAGCATGGCTTCAATAGACCCTCCGATTATTACCTTAGAGAGTCTTTGTTTCAAGCTGCCCTCTGTGGTAACATTGGAAGCAACTCTTTGATTTTTTGACCCAATACATCAGCACCGGCTGTCGACATATACCAGTCTTTCATTTGACCGTATAGTCCAGCACCAACACCCGGATTATCTAAGAATCCAGTGGTGTTCATTGAACTCATCTTTACGTGGTCTTTGATGAAGCTATCTAGATAGTCCTCGAGGAAATGCTTCTCGAATACCAGACTTTTGTCTGCTGTAGAAAGGGAATTAAACTCATCACCTGTTATGGTTTCGTATCCAATTCTCTCCAGCCCTTCTGCGAGTTCAGTTAGGTACATGAGAGCCTTTGCTTCGATAACAAAGTCAGCCATGTCCGATCCAAAAACTTGGTTGTACCAATGGGAAATTCCTACTCGGAGTTGGACTTGTACTTTTGTTAGAGCATCGGGATATCCTCTTGATGATGTTCTCGGGATATCTGCATCAGTCAAAGCATCAATTTGGCTTCCGAATGTACTAGTAAAGAAGTCTCGCCTTGCGGTTTGAACGTCCATACTTATGTCTACGAAATGCTTGATAAACAAGTCGATAGAGCCGGGGTGTACGTCAACCATATCATATAAGCCTTGGTACCTGCTTTCTTTAAGTATTTTCAGTTTCATCTTCATCTTTCAATCTCCTTAGGAATGACTCTGGTATCATTTTAAATAGGGCGTTGTCCACTTTGACCTCATAACACCAATAGTTCTCATCGTGTTCTTCGTTTGGCCATTTATGGCTGAACATCAGCACCGGCTCAGACACTACGATACCTAGGCTAGAAACCATCTCACCAACTGTTTCTTGACAAAACATAACGAGATCTCCTCTCTCGAACTTAGGATCTCCGCAATTCACGATATGCACCTACTGAATATGGCCAAATTTCTTCTGCTATTTCCAAGCATGCTTCAGCTACTTTTTGTATTTCCCACTGGGCACCTTCGTGCATTCTCAAGTCTATGAATTTCAGCAGATTTGAGAGGTTGACTGTGCCGTAGTACTTAGCGTAGAGATTTTGCGGCAGCACACCTCTTGCCTGTTCTCGACAAACTCCTGCTTCAATCAACTTATCAAACAAGTCAAGCGAGTAATCGTGCCATTTAGCAACAGCATCGGATGACTTTGAATAAGTGTCGAGAAATATTGGAGCAATTGTCGGGTCTTGCTGGTCTTTAACATTTGACGCTTGTCTGTTGCTCTCGTGTTGAGTACGGAAAGTGTCTGGTTCATAGAACCTAAGGTGCACTTCCGTATAGCGTCTGGATATCTCGTTGTAAGCCCATGTTCGGTGTCTCATGTGTTGAGACCTCACAAACATTGGAACCTCGAACATGAATGTAATCGAGTTATGCTCAAATGGAGAGGTATGCTTGTGTTCGATCAAATACTTGATCAAACCCTTGTCTCGCTTGGTAAGTGGTTTTGTATTGTCTTGACCAAAAGAAACACGAGCGGCATTAGCGATCATCTTGTCGTCACCTACGTGTTGCACATAGGAGACCTTACCTATCCCATCGCCGTACAGTTCAATCTCTTTCATCAATACCTCTGCGCTTATATCCTTCGTATACTGGGATATTAAATTTCTTTCCTACTCTTGTCTCTGGATCATCGCCCTGTTGAGACTTCGGAATAAATGTGAAGTCGTCACCTTGTTGTGCTAATTGAGAGTGGTCATATACATCAGAAACCTTGTGTGATCCACTTGCTCTAAAGAACAGGGAATCTCCCTCATAGTCAATCTGATACATGGTAAAGAGCATCGTGTCGTTGCCTGCTTCGATGGTGAATTTCTCTCCATACAAGAAGCCCCATTGTCCAAACTCTTTATTGAGTTTGGCTATCTGCTTGATCTCTGGATTAATAACAATCACTGATTGCTCAAATACACCGAAGAACTTTCCGCCAACCCTAACATATTTAAGGCCCATTTCTTTGAGTCTACTTTCTAGATCGCCTTTCAATTGTGTATTGATTGGTTCAATCATTTGTTGTGCATTCGGATTTTGTCCGGACATGATGGTTATCGACTTAACACTTGGGTCCTTACCTCTTAGCATCTCGAGCACTTTCATGTACTTTGACTGTTTTGCCTCAGTCAGTTTGATCTTTAATTTCATTACCAGTTCTCCCATAGACGTAGTTCTCTTTGACCACATAAATAGTTTGAGAATCGGCTTTTATCTCCTGAACTGTGGTTCTTTCCACTACGATGGTGTCTCCAAGGTCTAATGCAATCGTGCAGTCTTCGGACATTCCAATGACGTCAGCGATTACATATGGGGATTTGGGCGGACGATACTCGTCAGGCATTACCAACAGGGAGTCTTCTTTGGTTTGCTCTTGCTCTCTTGGCTTGATTAATAAATGTTTGTTAAATGGTTTGAATTGCATGTTGCCTCCTAATAAAAAAACGTGCTATACCCTTACAGTATAACACGTCCTTAGCTAATTGTCAAGTAAAAAGTTTACTTTTCTTCGTGAGAATTCTTCACTTCTTGAATAACGGTACGAACATCTCTGAGTTCTTTTGAAGCTTCCATTAATGCCTTTCGAGCACGAGGGGCTGCAGATTTGTAACCATAAGCACCAGCTTCGACTTTGTCGAGGTCTTCCATTACTTCTTTCAAGCTATGAATAATTTTTTCTAATTGATCTCTCATATATCTCTCCTGTTAAAAGATTTCACAAGAACCGCCACCGCAGGCTATTTCGCCTGATAAATCAGTTTCGTCTGTTGTCTCAATAACTAGGTTCAAGTCCACGTTTTTGACCAAAGAGAGCATCTTTTCATAAGTTTCCTCATCACAATCCTCGTATGGAGCTTGCACATAGCTGTGATCTGAAAACGGTAGAACGCTCAAACCATTGTATACACCTCGATTATTCCACATCCACTCTCCAACTGTTTCCCACTCATCATCTTTGATGGTTACGGTTGCTGAAACGTTGTGAGTGTTGTTTCCTTTCTTGTGACCGGGCTTGATCCATTCTCCAGAAACTTTCTTTACTCTCTCGAGCAAATCAAGAGCGCTCTCGTGGCGCGTTATTGCCCCTTCAGGAGCTTTTTGAGGAACAGATAGGATAGCAGTGTCGTGTGGTCGGAAACGGTCGTCCTCGATCAACTCAGGCAGGTTATTGACGAGATATGAGTAGATAGCCTCATTCTTTCCAACGCGCAAACGGCGAATGTAATAGTCATTGTGCCAAGCGTGGATACCACTTGACGTTCCAAGAGTAAGCGAAGTTGTACCGGCTGGTTTTACACAAGTTTGTCGTGCTGCTTGATTGATACCAATCTCAGATGCGACTCTGCGGTTCTCCTTCGAGACTTCCAAGGATGCTTCAGTCATGTTCAAGTTGAGAACACCACCGGATGCGATACCAGTCATTGAGACGCCGATCAAGGCATCCTTCTCTGTAGTACGTTGCCATACTGGTCGGAGATAGTGGAAGTCTGTGTAAGATGCTTGGAGTGTTCCAATGAATGATGCTGCTTTCGATCTAGCATTCAGTTCTGATTGCGATGAAACGTCGGATACATTGATCTCGACCAAGTTACAGAACTGATAAGGTCGGAGACCAATTTCACAACAAGGATTGCAACCCCAGTCTTTATCATTTGAGAAATAGAATCCGGGCTCACCTGATCGAGACTCTTCAACTCGCTTCCATAAGCGTTTGAATGTTGGCTCGTCGATTCTGTGTCGCATTACGACTACTGAATTGTTTGCTCGTCCTCTCTGCGGGTTAAGTTCCCACCATGCACCTGCTTTTGCACTGAGCATATTCTCGTCGTCAGCGCTGAAAAGAGATATAAGAGCAGCCCTACGAATACCCCCGGCCAAAACCGCATCAGCGATGTAGCAGATGATATCATGCACCTCAATAGGAGTGAGTTTGTCACCATTTTCTTTAGCATCTAAGATTCCCTCTATTTTTACTAAGCATTCTCTTAGTGGTTGTGGCCCCGGTGCCTTACCACCGGACGTTACTAGCCTTGCGCCTTTAGGGCGGATATCCGAGAAGTCAAATCTAAGTTTTGACGTTCCCTTGAAATACGATGTAACTAGTGCCTTAACAGCATCAGCCCACCCCTCAATTGAATCTCCAATTAAAAATCTTCGTGTCCTCTTGGAGGAAGGTCTACGAATCTCTGGTAGTTTATCTACATGGTGATGTTGCACTGAATATCCAACACCGGTTCCTCCGAGAAGCAAGAACATGATCTCGCCAAATACTCGTGGGTCGTCCGCAGGTGCGAACGCACAATTAAATATACGATTTGGAGATACCTCAATCGGCTTTCCTCCAAATTGCATACTTCGCATTGAAGGCAACACCTTCTTTTGAAACACATACTTGTAGTTTTCTCGAATCTCTTGTTCAAGGCTCGGAAACTTCTTGATGTGCATATCCATGTTGCGAGTTACCAACTCGTCCCAATTCTCTCTACGCTGCTCGTCTTCGATGTAACGAGCGTACTTCATGTGGACTGTTATGTCCGACAGAATCTTTTTCTCCAAATCCATTCTAGGCTCCTGTTGTTTTCTTTTGTATAATTCTCTTTCTATGTCTGTGTATACTTGCGATATATCCATGCTACTTGCCCTCCTTCGCATACTTGTCTTTCAACATTTGAAGGGCATCGCTCGTTGATTGCATCTTCTCGGCTGTTTCGTCTCGGTCTAGTATTTTAATAGTAACATCTGACCAATCAACAAAGGCATCAAATACAAGTCCATCGGGACCATTACGATTCTTTGCGACAAATAAGCGACCTTTATTAGCCTGCTTATCTTGAACAGTTCTCGAGAGTGAGAAGATAAAGTCAGCAACAAAGCATTTGTTGAATGCTTCAGAGATTGCTTCCATTGTAATAACCTCTGCATTGAGGCCTCCACGGTTAGTTTGTGATGCGGTCCAACAAGGGATCTCGTAAGTTTGAGCCAAGCCACGCAGGCCTTCATAAGTTTCTTCCAACTCATGTCGCTTTTCCGAAGAAGAACGAACAGGTCTTAGCAAGTCAGCATAATCAACCATGATCATGTCGGGATCGATCCCTCGCTTTCGCAACTTCTCAATGTGATTCTTGAGAGTTTGAACGGAAGCCGATTTGGTTGGGTATTCTTTGATAATTAGAGTTCCCTCTAAGTCTTTTACTCTCGCGACAATATCTTTTTGTCTTTCTCTATGTTCTTGTAGTGGAACATCGGAGATGCAACAGTCAAACCTTTGCCCGACAACCGTGTCTTTAAGTTCGAGAGTATAATAGACAACAGTCTTTCCTGCAAGTATCGCTTGAGCAGCCAAGTGAACGAGCACCATAGACTTACCGGCACCAGTAGGAGCAACGACAACTCCCAACTCGGATTTCCCTAGACCTCCCTTAATAATCTCATCCATTCGAGCCCAACCAGTTGAAGTTGGATCTCTTGAAATGAGTTCAAAACGTTTAAGTAAATCTTTGCGAAAATCATGACCGAAGTTATTGTCTGTACCAAGAACTAAGGCTTCCTTGATTACTTTCTCAATCTCTTCGAACGAAGATGACTTGAGTAGGGATGCTGATTTGATCATGGCTCCCTTTAATACTTGCTTTCGACAAAAGTCGATAGCCTTATCCTTAATAAAGGCTGCTTCCTCTACACCGTCCGATGTGTGGATGCGAGCATAGAACTCACGGACGTCTTTGGCTGTTGCCTTGTCGTGGTGGTTGAGTTCTGTTCTCAATAGAGTCATCATCACTTCCGCATTGGGGTGAGTGTTATATTTGTCTCTATAGTTTATTAGCGTCTCTGCGAATACTTGGAGATATCTCTTCTCGAAGAATGTGATATCAAGTACTTCCGTAATTTGATCGAAGAATGGGCGGTCCTCCAACATAAGTTGGCAAAGGTTCTCTTGGAAGTTCTTTCCAAAGCGCATAAAAGTTTCTTGTCTGTCGTTATTCATATGTCCTCCTGAATTTTTGTGTATGCTTAAATATAACCTATCTAAGCCAACTTGTCAAGTAAAAAGCTATCTTTTTATTTTTCTAAAGACTTGCTGTAAGTCATTAAAGTTGAGAGTAGCGGCGTCATCTTCGAAAAGCATTTGAGTAAATTTTATTTTATTAAATGTAGGCTCAAAGTCTACGATGGCTTTCTTGATTATCTCTCTGTTCATTGGTCTGATGTTGGGATATTGTAGTTGCATGATAGCGTAGTTATCTTTAATAAGTTTCTCATTATTTTCGATGTTCTCATGTATCTTCAACTTCTTTCCCTTCATGGCGCAGTCTCTAACTATGTCTGCCGTTGTGTATTCATCCTCTCTAGCCAAGAATGGGAATCTTTTCGCAATGGTCTTGAGACCTGCACCTTTGATTCCGGGTAGATTGTCTGAGGAGTCTCCAGCAATTGCTCGAGCCAATGCGAAGTTGTTTGGATGAATCTTGAACTCATCGATGACCGATTGTCTTGTGACGATCTTCTTTTGTATCGGTCGGTAGATCTGTACGTCTTCTCGACACAATTGAAAGAAGTCTTTGTCTGAAGATATGATTGTCTTCTTCCAGCCGGCATATCTCTCGTGGTTAATTACCAATGCGATGATGTCGTCTGCTTCTGTAAAGTCTGCTACGAGTTGAATAACGGGCATCTCGTTAAGGTACTCCATCAGTCTTACTTGTTGGAAGCCCTTGTTGGCTTCCTGCTTATCCTCCGGCAAGTCAACCATTCGACGATTGAACCTCACCGGTTTGCGACCACCTTTGTAGTCCTTGTTCATTGAACGTCGTCTTGCAGAGCCTTCATGGCCATCCCAAGCGACGATCACTTCATCAGCGGCAAAGTCCCTAGCCACCTTCTGTAAAGACTTTAGGAAGCCAATGGTGCCTCCTACAGGCCACCCTTTTTTATTTAAGTGAGGGCTAATCACATAAGAGCGCAAGAACATGTTCAGCGCGTCAATAATAATAACATTTTTCATTTATCCTCCAAACTTTTAATGAAATCTAAGTCCACGCCCATGGTGTCGAACCACCACTCTTTGGACTTGTTTTGGTATTTTGCTTTATTTTTATTTCTGTTGTAATTTTCTATAACCTTGTCTTGGCGTTTTTTCTCTTTGAGATAATGCTCATTATCCCACTCCGAACCTAATCTGTAGAGTTCTCTGAGAAGTTTACGGAACACATAACCCTGTTCCTTGTTGCTTGGGTAATAACCAGAGTAGAGAAGCTTCTCACAAGCCTGAATTAAAATCTCTTCTTTGGTCTCTTCGTTTACTCCGTTCACAAACATGTTAAGTCTTTGCAAGCCGAACCCAACGTCAATGCACGTTCCAAGTGGGTTTACGATGTTTCCAATCTCGACGTCGTCCTTGAAGAACTCCGTGCAGTAGCCACCGATTTGTCCATCGGTCCACTTACACTCTTCATCTGGTCTGACTTCTACATCGTAATTGTCGTATAGACTCTTCCAGTCTTCGAACTTGTCTGGGTGGACTGTTACGTAGTCAACCTTGATCTGTAGGACTTCCTCTACAAACTCCATCCAAAAGTCAACCGCTTCTTGAACCGTTAATGTTCTAAAGGAGAATAGACCGATCATGTCGAAGTAGAGATAGTGTGTTCCATCTCCGATCTCTTCCAAGTCATTTAATCGAATACAAGACTGGACATTTGCTAACGTCCCAGTTTCGTCTGACTTAAATTTGTCTTTGAACTGCTGCATTCCTGCTGGGCAGAAAAGAGTTGAGTTATCATAGGGTCGAACATTATCATCTAATTGAAAATGCACCCCCTTCTCTTTGCAAAATTGTTCGTATGAATCGATTACGTCCATTATAAATCCTCCTGTTTAATATTATAACACTTTTAGGTAGTTTTGTCAAATAGAAAGTATAAAAAAACCCCGAAGGCGAACCAACGGGGCTTTAGAGTAACTTCAGGATTTAACCTTCTTCGCTCTCGCCTTCAAGGCCAAAGCTTTTGCCTTCGGACTCAAAGAGTTTGATGATTTGCTCATCCATGATGTCGAACACGCATGCTCGGAAGTCCTTGTCTTGGAGTCTCTTGATCCAACTGGAGCGTTGAAACTTGAACTCCTTACCTTTACGGTCATACATCTTGTTCCATGCGGATGTTTTAAAGCGAGGAGAGCCAGATGCCTTCAGTGCTTCAAACCATGATTCTTCATCTTGAATGCCTACGCTCTTACCCCATGTAATTTGAAATGCACATGTCCGACCTTCAGATCCAAAGCGAGATTTTTCAATCTTAACTTTTACTGACGATCCTTCGCGAAGACCATTCTCATCAGTGATGAAGTACTTCTTGGATTTTGGTTTTGTAAGCCAAATCCTCAAAGAACTAAAGTATTCAATTGCTTTACCGCCGGGAGCGATATATGGAGTCACCAGAGCTTCCCAGCCTTGTGCACCAATATTACTCTTTAGTTGGTTGATAAGCAACAGTGTACATTGTTGATTCGCCAATGGAATAGCAAGCTTTGGGAAAGCTTTTGCGAAGATGCGGGGCTTCACAGCCATTGATGATTGAGGGTTGAAGTCTCCTTCGAGGTCCTTCTCTGAGGAAGTTGCTGCGATGGAATCCCAAATAAATAGAAACTGTGTTTCTGGATATTCGGTCATGAGATCTTCAATTGTCTCCAATGTTTTCTCAACTGAGACTGCTTGAATGTACAAGAAGTCATTGTTGATGTCGATACCAGTACTTGTAAGAAAAGTTGGATCGATTGCCGACTCTGCATCAAAGTAAACAACGCAATGTCCTTTCTTTTGTGCTTGAGTGGCGATTTGACAAGCCATGTAAGACTTACCGGCCGAAGACAGTCCGGCTAGTTCTGTGATCTTCCCAACGGGAATACCAGCCATTTGACCTCGGCAGATAATAGAGTCCAACCAGCGCGAACCAGTTGGAATCCATTCTTTGACTTCGGTAGGATTGTCTTCATTTAAATCATGAGCAATATCTAGCCCAACTTTTTTGTTGACGAATTTCTTCATCGAGTTAATGTCGATCTTTCCTGCCTTAGTCATTTACTCCTCCTCGGAAGCCGCTGTATCTTCAGCTTCTTCTTCGGTGGTTTCTTCAACAGCTTCCTCAACCTCTTCGGCTGGTGCTGTATCAGTTTCTTCTTCTTTCTCTCCGCAAGCGAAGAGTAGTGTTAATAGTAATGTAGTCATTTTTACTCCTTATTTTTTAAATTGTTCTGTTTCATAGTCCCATTTGTAGGTTATCAGTTTCGTTTCTTTGATTCCTCTCTTACCATCTACTTGAGGAAGAAAAGATACTCGATCAATAATGATAACCTTCCCAGGTCCATAAGCATGCTTGTTAAGCAGCTCTTCTGTTTTGAGAAAATCTTTTCTCAGTTGATCTAGGTCCACGGTCGCCTTGGAAGAGAAGTGAGTTACAACTGAAATCTTTCCTCTGCGGCCTGATGTTTTGACCTTGCCTTTGTCCAAGTCATGGACTCTTTTTTCTAAAGCAACGGCAACTGCTTTTCTAGCACTGTTAGTATCGCCCCAAGCTAAATACTTGTTCGCGCTCCATACAAAACCTTTTTGTGACTTGAAAGAAGACTCAATAAAAGATTTTACATCTTCTTTTGTATGTTTGAGAACACGGGTCATCTTCTTATCACTAAAAGATTCGTGAAACACATCCTCTTTGCGTGACGTGTTTAATCGACAATAATGTTTTTCAAGCAAACAAAAACACATTTCTTTCAGATTTTTTTCGTCGCCTTCTGCATCATCAAAATATCCATATTTTCTCATATTTTTGATAAACCTAATAGCATCCTGCCGAGTATGTGGCTTCGCTGGACGATGATCATTGTCGCCTTGCATAAAGAGTTGCTTGTCTATTTCGTTTTCAAACTTAACCTCTCCGCATGGGATTCTTTCCAATATTTTTTCGCTTTCAATATGAGATCTTAAAACAGATAATCTGTGGTGTCCAACAATCGGAACATACATTTTAGTTTTGGGATCAAACATCACAAGAGGCTTTTCGATTAGCCCTCTAGATTTAATGTCTGCTGATAAGGCTGCTTTATGACCCAAGTCTAGATCTCCAGATCTTGTTTGGTTGTCTTTGTAAATCCAGTTGATTTGGCTTGGAAGAAGTTGCAAGTCTTCATTAATCACCTCACCATTGTTTTCTAGAATTAAATCTTTTGTCTCCTCAGAGATTGTTTTTGAGTATTTCATTTTTTCTCCTTGCCTAAACGGCTATTAACGATTCTAAACGAATCTAATGAAATTATATAAAAAAGGCCGCTCCTTTATAACCAAGGGCGAGCGGCAATTCCCTACAACACAGGAGGTCTACGACTTATTCATCATTCATGAACGCTGCGAAAGCTTTGTCTACATCCTGACCTGTTTGAGGTTTTCCACGTTGAGTCTCATTAGATGAGGCTTCTGCTGAAGAGTCGGAGGACAGGTAACCATCCAGCAGAGACCGTACTTCATCAACTGTCTTAACATCAAACAGGTTGTCGATAACTGGTACAGAGTCAAGTAACTCCTCGCAGTTTCCAACACTATCATCGCACAAGATTGATGGGCGACGACGAGGTTGTAGGCCAGTTTTAGGGAAAGCGCCGGGTCCAGATGCAAGTGTATAAGTTAACTTGATGTCTGTCCCTGTTTGAGGGTCTGTGATATCTCCATAGTCAGGATCAAGCACGTAGCCCAGCAAAGTTTCATATGCGGTCTTTCCATAAGCCCAGATTTTTACACCTTGTGATTCATTTCCACGAACCAGTACTGGTGAATAGTATCGCTTTCGGGCGAACAATTTTTTAGCTTCATTTTTGAGGTTTTGATCGTCAGTTTCAGTACCTTCTCGCCAAAGTTTAGATGCGAAGTCACAGATAGGGCATTCGCCACCATCATTTCGCTTATTGCAGTAGATTCCAGGGTTCTTTCCTACATTGTAGTGAAAGTGGAATTCACGGAACGGGTCGCCATCTGCTGTGGGAAGGATTCGAATGTGTTGTGCTCCAGCTTGGGGCTTCCACATGGTAGAATTCTTACCAGATGCCTTCTTTCCGTTCTTTGATTGTTCGAGCTTCGCTCGCATTGCTTCTATATTAATAGCCATAATTTACTCCTAAGTTTGGTTATTTTTTTTGTGTGTTATCACTAAGGTGGACAGGCTAGTTTTTCATCCCGTCCCCGGTTAAAGTCGTTTCGTTATATAATATTATAACATATTCAAAATGGTTTGTCAAGTATAATCTCGAAAAAAGGTCAAAAAAAATTTCGAGGATCTTGAGTTTTGTAAAAAGTGCGCCCTTTTCAGGCAGGGCGCAAGCCTTTCAGCGGGAGGTACTTAGAATAATTCAATCATTACGTTTCGGCTGTTTGAAACAACAGATCCGATCACGGTGTTATTATTGAATGTTCGGTATTGTTGACGATCAATATCCCATACAGTTTCATAGCCCGGCTGCAGTTTTCGAGTTCGAAAGTAAGTTGGAAATACTCCCTTCGGTGCCTCAGATGGTCGAATGAAATTCATTGCTCGTTGCTCTCCGCGTTGAGTAGTGAAAGTTGCAGTATATACGGTCATAGTATTTGTGTTTGTCATAATTCCTCCAAGAATGTTGTGTGACTATTATATTATAACATAGTTTTGATACCTTGTCAAGTATTTTTGTAAAGTTTTTTTAAAATCTTTCATGAAGCCAATACCAAAACCAGGTAAAGCCAAATATGAAGATTGTAGTTCCAAGAACAAGTTCCATTGTGTAACTCCTTTTTCTTTATACTATTATTATAACATATCCAAAAGGGGTTGTCAAGTTAAATGGCTACTTTTTCCAAACTTTTTTTTCATTGTCCCAAACATACTCGTTGAGATCGACGTTTGTTCGAGTTGCATCAAAAAACATCACAGTTGTTGTTCGAGCAAAGGTGCTATAAACGATTCTAACAATTTCGCCAAGTCGGTCTACGACTTCAATCTGATCACCTTTCATTATCAAACTCGAGCAGGGCTTTCTTCAGTCTGAGTATCATATCGCTTATCTCAAAAATCTTTTTAGATACATACCTTAATTGCTCTTCAGAACAATGGCTTGATTCATATGTGAGCTTAAGAAGGATCCCTTCTTCGATATTCAACAACTTGTTTATTTCAGATTTAATTTTCATTCTATCCATGACGAACTCCCTGTCTTTAGTAACTATCATTCGGAACTCCCGGAAGCAGTTTTATTTTCTTCCTGTATATAATGGGTGTAATGTATTGAATAGAGGTGATTGTCGGTATCGGTTAGCCATATAGCAAATGAAGTGTCTCGTTCCTTGTTTTTGTTTTCTCGAACAATTTGTTGACAAGTTGGAATAAGGTTTTGGTCATTGTCCAAATCTTCCTCATCTACATTCATCATATAAGTTGACTCTGTAATGTTTTGCAGATCGTATATCAACTTCTCGTCATCTGCATCAAGTGATCCAAGTCCAATGGTTGATATTCTTGAGATCTCTTTCTTCTCATGCAACTTACCAAACACAGGATCGACGTGCTTCATGTACATCAGGTTTTGAATTGTACTATAAATAAAAAAATTGACTTTTTCGTAGTAGTTCGATGCTGTACCGTGACCAGCGACATTGAGTAGTGTTTTGTTGTCTAAAACAATCATCTCATGTAACATACCTGAGCGGGTGTACTCCTGTAGTACTCCAAAGTGTACTCTGTGTCTCCGACTTTCCAGTTTGGATGCGAATTCAAGGTCAGGAACGATATAACAAACAGTTGTTCTATAGCCCTTCAGAGCCTCTAGGACGCGCAGAGATGCTCCGGCTACCTTACCACTCCCACAAACAAATAAGATGGCTTCATCGTGAGATTTGAGGCCTCTCTGTTTAAATTTGATTGCATCTTCGTCATATTGCTCAACGGAATCCTTTTTATCTATACCGTTGTTTTCGTCAAGAATTATTATTTTGTAATTCTTGGTGTGAGGCTTGAAGAGGTTGGCTATGTTCTTTCCTGCTTCTCCTAATCCTACTAAGATCATTCTATTCTCCTGTTTTTGTTGCATATAGCATTGGTATTATAACTATTTTTTCTGAGATAAAAATAAAAACTCTTACTGATGGTAGGGTGATTTCTGAAGGATATGGAAATACTTCTAAAACCATTGCGATGTCTCCATTTCTGTATCCGAACATCGATCTAACGTCCCATGGGCAAGCCCCAATCGTAATTAAGTCACCGGGCTTCATGTATGGCGCTCAAAGTTCTTATGAAGCTTGATGGTACTGGGTGTATTTCTTCGTTGTGGATAAAAAATATTTCGCAAACGGGATCTGTTGCGTCCAATGTGGTGTCTCTTATTCTCATGAATATTCCTATATGACCCGTGGTGTATGTTAACCAGTGCCAATCTGGAAGGGATTCAACTACGATTATCAGGTCTCCGACTTTCATTTAGCACCTCGAATTCACTATCCCACATTGGGACCTCAACACCATCAGGCATCAAGATCCAGTATATAGTATATAGTGCTCCGAGGGGTTCAACCTTTACAAGCAAGCCGATCATCCCATCCTCATAGCCGGAAGTTTGACAATCATTGAGAACTACAAGGTCCCCTACCATGAAAACTCCCTCATGGTACCAAGATTCTTACCAATAGAGCAATTAACCTTGAATTTTCCAAGTCGGGTGTCTTCAAACATTGCGACGAGTTCCGGAATCATTCTCCGGTCATCTTTGTGTAGGTCGATGATAACGCTATCATGAACAAAGAAAGCAACATGGGATCTCGTTGACTTAAGAAAGTTAGAAATTTTGCAAAATCGGTCAAGGGTGTTGTCCGAGGAGCTTGATTGTAATAGGTAGTTGAGTGCCTTGCGAAAGGGAGCATTGATTGATCTACCGAAAGGGGTTTGAATCTTTTCTCCGTCATAATATCTTTCTCTAAGGCTCTCCCGATCGTAGAAGCTTGATTTGATTGCTTGGGACTCGTCATTATAGAGCCAAGCAAATAATTTTTCTTTAGCTTTTTCTCGGCTAAGGTCTTGTTTAAAAATGTTTTTGATATTCCACTCATGTATATCCTCCTCTGGTTGTTCATGGTTTTGTAGTGCTAGCATTGTTCGTACTTCGGCTGCATTGAAATCAAGTTCCAGAAATACATCGTTGTTTGGTCGAACATGTTTCTTCAATTCTTTCTTGAGATTCAAGATTGGAAATGAATTCTTCTTTGTGGTAACTCGACCAGTCACCGTTCCAAATATGTCGTAATCAACATAAGGTGTGCTCTCGCCGAATTGATCATAAAGTTGTTTCGCCTTCATGCAGTCAGCACCACTGACGTAGACTGCGAAAGAGTTGAGGTTCACTGGGTGTTGCTTCAACTCTTTGACTGCGGCTTGGGCTCTCTTCAGTAAGCCGTAGTGTTCAGGCTTCTCGACATTCTCGAAAACCCATTTGGTAATTTCATTCTTCGCATCGAAGTAATGTTGGAGATGCTTTCGAGGTATGAGATCGTAAAAGCATACATCATCAATATTAATTAGGGATGTGTGTATCGCCGTGTAATGGCTCCTAAGCAAGTTGTTTGCTTCGGTCCACCTCTCTGCTAGGTGGTCTGGACAAACAGCGCTGAGTGACTTACCAGCCACCAGCAATTGAGCATAATCAATGTCTCTGCCGTGTAGATGGTCTGAGTAGCTCCATGTCTTGGAAATACCGGATGGGATTTTCTCCCAAATGAACTGGCCATCGATGTATGTACCAGCGCAATCCATTTTATTGTCTAAAAGTTGAAAAAACATTTGCAGGGTCCTCCGAAATGTGTTATAATAAGTGTGACGGTTAATAATAGAATAACATATCCAGACGAGGTTGTCAAGTTATTTTTGAAACTTTTTTTTGTAGTAGGTTAGAGACCCTTCCTTGGTGTTGTATCTGCTTCGAAACTGAGCTTCAATGAATTGCATGGATCTTTCTGGTGTGATATCAAACAATCTTACGGAGGTACTGTGCATAGATTTCATTTCAGAATCAGAAAAAGGAAAAACTTCTTCCATATTTCTTATTTTAATATATAATAATAATATAATAATATAATCTATACTATTAATATTGTTTCTTTTAGATATATTAGATTTAGTTTTATTATTACATACATATACTTCTTTTAAATTTGGTTTTAAATAAACAAATGAGTTGTATGTATCCATAAGGTACTGTGATAATAGATCAAAATCATAATTATATGTTCTAAGGTATTGCCTCTCGAATATCCTAGTGACGTTAAATAATTCATATCTTTCTCGAAACTTTGTTGTAGTTGGATGAGCCAAGTCAGACACCAGTACACTGGGATTTTGGAGATTGACGGAAAATCCAAATTGTTTGGCCATATTCATAAAGAATGCATAGTTCGGAGAATTAAGGATAGTGTTTTCTTTAGCAGAATCATCTGCGAATCCAACAGGGGCTAGTTGCAATGCTAAGCCTGTGTTAAAGATAGAAGACTGTCTAGACTTCATGAAGCCCGAGAGGGTGATTTTTGAGTTTATATCGTTCTCGAGAACATGCGCTTCAAATATATTCAGAAAGTCATCGAAGGAATGAATCTTCTTCTCATTGGGAATCATTTTTTCTAGCAAGAAAGAGTCCATAAATGAGGCCATGAAATTAGAATATAAGTTTATTGGGTCTTCCCAACCGCGAATAACACTCAGTTCTGATAGGTTTGGATCTTCATTATTTATAAGGCTGAGGTTTAACGCGTTGCTGTATCTAACGTACATCTCTTTAAATTGGTCTCCGACAAAGTTCATGATTCTAAAATCTTGATTATGAAAGTTGCGAATGAAGTTTTCGTTTGGAATGACGGGATCGATTTGTCGATTGACTCTTCCATAGAATGTCCTCTCAGCAAAGTTGAAATCAACGACTTGAATCTCTGAGTCACTAAAAGCATTCAGTTTGTAGTTTGCTCTCTCGAATGCGGTCTTAAGAGTTTTTGAATTGTTGTTTCCGTTAAATTTAGACATTATACTTCGCTCTCCCCAAATCCAGAATCAAGTTCATCAGAAACATCTGACTCTCCTAATTCTTCGTTGATTCCCGGAACCTCCACAGTTGGTGGAGCAGCCGGTGTCGGAGGATCAGTGCGATCCTCTATGAATGGACCTCGAGGTGCACCCGTAACATTGAAATTAATTTGATCTAAAATTTCATTTTTGCAATAAGCTGCCGCTTCTTTGTCGGGATGCTCATTCACTCCCATTTCGATCAACTCATCTTCTGTGGAATCCTCGGATCCTTTGAGGGTTGTTGTATCTGGGTTTTCACCGTCTCCGGAATAGTAGTGTTGTGATTTTATGGAAGTCTTAAAGCCTTGAGGCGTAAGAGTAGTGGACACACCAGTGATTGTGTGGTAGCCTCCAATGCCTAAGATGTTCGCAAGGCTTCTGCTGGATATTGACTTACTCTCACCGCCTCCCTGAGAAGGTCTACCTAGGTGAGTTCCTCCAAATCCATATGGATTGATCCAAAGGTCCATACCGGGATAGAAAAGCGTGTTTCCGAACATCTCAACTGTTGCTGTGTACACTGAAGATAGTTGTAGGAGTCCATCAATTCCATTTCGGAAGAATCTAGCCTCTCGAAGATATTGCATATCTGTCTTAGCGAAATTGACCGTCTTGACAATTCCCCTGTTGGATCCAATTTCAACATGAAATCGTCCTGCCTTTATATCGTCTTCGTATTTGCCTGTCCCTGCGTAAGTCAGTGCTGACCCGTTGCAACTAAGCACTATGTAATGATAGAAATTTTTAATATCCGAGCTTCCTTCGACATCTCCGTTTAAAGGCAGCATTGGCGGGTCATTCCTCATTTCATCTGTATCAATTGGTCCACCTAAGAGCCCCGTCATCGATCCAAGTGGGTCAACACCATCGCTAGACAAAGCAGATATCTGACCGGTTTGAAATCGTATAGCCTTATCTATATTTCTATTGACGCAGGCTTCAAGCAGTGCATTGTTAACAAGGTGATTGCTCAAGTTGCGAATGAAATTTAAAATAGGGAAAGTACGCCTTGTTGATTTTTGATTTAAAATATTTTGCTTAAACCACTCTCCAAAAAAGTCAACGGAGATTGGTATGTTGGAAATATTGTATTTACCAGCGGAACCATGCCCTTGATAGGGGTCGAACTCAAAATGCCCTAGAACCATCTTGGTGTTCTCCATACCCACAGCTACTTTCTTCCTAGTTTTGTCGTCTGGGTCGTACATGGCGTCCAAAATGGTATGCAATAAATCTCCAAAGAAGAAGAACTGAATATTGGTATCACTAATGTCTCTTTCAAAATTCTTGCATGGCTCATCTGATAGGAATAGGGAGTTTAAAACAACACCTAAGTCACCATCTGAAGCAGAGTCTGGATTATCATCTAGAGAGACTCCATTTATCAGGTCACAAGTTCTATAGAATCCATTTTTTAAAAAGTATTTTCTGTCTTCATTGTCAATTGTAGTTGTAAAGACTTTCTTTCTCTGGTTTAGTCTTCTCATGATTGAGTTTAAAGAATTTAAGATCATCTCTTCTTCGACACCAGCGATTGCTAATTGTAATTCTCTTAGTTCATCCTTGGTGCATTTTTTCGATGATGCGACTTTGTGCATTTTGTTTTCGTTCTGAATTCTCCTGCGAGCCAACTCCGGAGTTGTTAGGGCATCGAACCTGAGACTCTTCAGGGCTGTTTCCAAATACGCCCTGTAGGTAAAATTCATCTCAACCGTACCGTCATTCTTTATGTTGAAGCTATGGTCGATCATGCAAAGATAATAAGACTTGTTCATTGATCTCAATGCGTTCTTGAGTCTCACAAGGTCAGTATCTGATATGCCTTCTAGACTATCTGGAATATTGTAACCCATATCGACTCTGATTCTGTAGAAGGTTGGCTCATATTGCTTGAGGCTAACCAATTTGATTCCATCTACTCTGTTGTTCTTATCTGGTGTTGGTTGTATGATTAGATCTACAAATCTATATTCGTTGCCGTTTGGGTCAATTCGTGTTCTTGTGAAGTCTGCGAATGATTGGAAAAATAGAGACATCGAACCTTTAACATCGTTCCGTGCCTCTGCCGGGTTTGTTCCGTTGAAGTCTAGAGAAAACGATTTTAGACCTATACCATCACCTTTATCAAATTGGGCAGCAAGGAACGTCGGTATAGTAGATTCTTGAGTGCTGTTTTGTTGTGTTTTAAAGTTTTTCTTTCTATCAATGTCGGCATACATTGGAAATATGAATTCTGTTTGCTTGAGGTTTCCATCTTGATCGTTCATCACTTTGTATAGTCTAAACTTGGGAGTCAATTGAGTCATGATGTGCGTAGGAATCTCGAACATGTAGCTAGAGTCCTCTGAAGACACAAGATTGGTCATTAGTTGCTCAGTGTTCTCAGACTTTGCTCTCCAAAATCTTCCGCCAAAAGGCTTCGTCTTATCTGGTCCATCGTAGTTTTCATATACAGTCTGTCGATCTATAATTACATCATCAAAACTTGGGGATAGTCGGTGAATGTTCAGCATTAGAGCGCATTGTTTGTAGAATCTTTGTCGACTTTCAATTTGTTCGTCGGTAAGTGGTTTTCGTACAGTATCTGCCTCTGTTTTGACAAAAGCTTTCGCTGCATTTGTTTGTATTTTCTTGATTTCCTCATCAGATAGTGTGTCGCCCGAGTCTACATCGACCTGTTGAGACGCATCAGATAGCTGATTAAAGAAGTCAATCCTTCTGGCTACTTCTTTATCTGTTGCTATTAGTCTGTAGAGTCTTTTTACAACATCATCATTAAAAATTTTGTTAAAAGATGATGTGATGGTAGAATCAATAGAGCCGTCTGATGTGTAGTCTGCAAGAATTTGAATTATGAAGTCTGCATATCTTGAATTGAAATCACTAACAAGCACACCGCTTGGAGATGTTGGCTCATCTTCATACCACCGTCGCCACCCTTCTAGATAGCTCATGGGAATTTCGTTATAATATTTAAATTGATATGAGCGTATATCAATGTTGTCCAATTCCGTGCTTTCCTCCAATACCTTCAAGGCATCTAGATTGTTACCAAAAACCTCCGATGGAAATGTCACTATTCCTTTATCTAAAATTAATTGTTCTACTTTGTCTAATGAACCAATAGATTTTACTCGAATCTCTTTACCTTGATCGAGATTTGGTTGAGCAATTTTTAAATAAAGCTCAGAGTTTTTGGTAATTTTATTTATAGAGAATAGAAATAACTCTGGATCTACGGTATTGACTGGTATTTCTATATCAACTAGTTGATTAATGAGTGTTTGTATTTTAGAAGATACTTTACCTCCGACAACGTCCATGGAGAATCCATTTTCTAGAACATAATTGATTGTTCTAGAAAAACCTAAATCAGAAAAATCATTCTTTTTGGCTAAATTCAACACTTTGTTTTTTAAAGCCTAATTCATAATCGGAGATTTGTTCTGTTTTGAGATCTCAAATCCTTGAGAAGAAAACTTTAAACTTTCGAACTCTATGTTGGTGTATTGTTGAGCAGTAGCTACCATTAGTTGGTACTCATTGTTTTCAATTGAGTATGTTGATTGATCTTCTCCATCCACTGTTTGTTCGCTTATTGTATTTTGATCAAAATCTCCAATTTCACCAAAAAGGAAGTCGGACTCGCCCGTGTTTGGATCATGAAAGAATCTTCCATCACGATAATTCAATAAACTACGAAGCATTTTCTCGGTTGAAAATTTTTGTCTTTCTTCGTCTTTTGTTGTAATGAAAGTAAGACGTGTTAAAAAATTAATTATTAATTTATTTGAATTACGCACAGGTCCACCTAAGGGCGCACCTCGCAGTTCATAAAAATCAGCCTGCAATTCTGTAATTTGCCGATATATATCCTCCCAACCTGAACTCATGCTAACACCTCAAGAGCGACCGCAACGTTTGTTGGGATCTTAATCTTGTCTCCTTCTGTGCAATGAGCCTCGGTTGGCTTGTTGTTCAGTTTGGCAATGACCCACCACAATGCTTGATCTCCCATGTGTTTCGAAGCAAGAAACCAAAATCGATCACCATTTGACCATGTGTGCTCAATGGTCGGTATTCTGTCGATTTCTTCTTGAGATGGATTTTTGAAAACAGGTGTGGCGAATTGCTCAACCTCTTTGACTCCCCGTTCTTCAAAGGTCTTCTCATACATTTCGTTTCTATTTTTTGCTATTCTTCTTGATTTTAATCTCGACATTATTGACCTCCATCGTATGGGAATTTAGTAAAGTTACTGTCTATTACTTTAGTGGTCGTACTTGACGTGGTCGTCCCATCGTCAGCCTCATTAACCGTGGTTTCCGTCTTGTATCCCAAATCAAATTCATGCTGGGGCGTGAAGTCGATCGAAATATTATATACTTTTGGATAGAACTTTGCTGCATCCATTATGCCCTCGTTAAACATTCCCATATCAATGACGGGTGTGGCTGAGAAAGAACCAATCCATCCAAGTAGTCCATCACCTAGGTGATTTTGCATGAGGTTTGCAAATTTGATACGTACCAGTGGAGACTTAGCAAGAGATAAGGCATTTGTGCTAGTATTATTTTCCGTATTTGAAGAGTAAGTTGGATACAAGTACTGCTTCAGTTCGTTGATTGCTAGCAAGTTTTCTTTGGCTTCTTCTAGGTTCGCTGCTGGGGCGTCAAAAGCCAAAGAAATTTTTCTAGTGGTATTTTGAAATGTTCCAATTGGATCAGGTCGTCCATACACCTGCTCTTCATTCCAATTCGAAGTCATATTATCCGAGAAAGAAGTGAGGAATGCATTAAAAATCACCTCGCCAACTTTACGAGAAGCAGGGCTAATCTTGATTTGAGCGCCTGATTTTGTTGCATAATTATTTATATAACTCGTCATTTATTTCTCCTATTGAATCGATGCCGAAGCCGCCACTTCAGCAACATATAGCTCAAAATCTCTACCACCAGCTTCTAGCGTCATCTTCATGCCGTCAAAGATGTTTTGAACGTTAGCGGTTACATTGGTCGCTGAGCCTGCGATCTTCGCTCCAGTGATGTCTATGGCTGTCCCAGCGCTAATTAAAGACAGGTTCTGCATCATTGACGTTACTTTCACGTCTGTACCCATTGAATTGAGTTCTTCGACAACACCTCTGAATTTTGTTGCGATTCCTGAGAAGTCTGCTCTTCCTATCTCGGCCATTGAAGCAATCGTTGCAGATCCTTGGCTCATCATCTTCGCATTCGACTCAGCCATATCAGCTTCGCTTGCAGCCATCGCAGCCATTGTTACGGCAATCCCACCACCAGCTGCTACAAGTGCAGCTAAGACACCAGCACCCACACCAGTCATTGTAACACCAGATATCGCAGCTATTGCTGTGGCTATCCCTGTACCAACACCAGCAATCGCAGGTCCAATCGCAGCCAGTCCAGCCATGAAGCCACCACCGACAGCAAATAGTGGAACCAGAACCATGATGCCTGAGACAAACAAAGCAATCATACTGATTGTCTCTTTTGTTTCTTTGCTCATTCCTTGGAACATGTCTGTTAGATAATCTGCTACATCTCCAAGCATCTCCAAAGCAGGTTGAACTAGTGTAATTAATTCTGTTGCGAGCTTTTGGAATTTTTTCATCGTTGGAACGGTTGCCTGAACTGCAGCGTCAAACTTCTTTTGAGCCGCTGCATTGTTTTCCATTTCTCGAGCGTTTGCTTCATAATCCGAAAGACTCATTGAGAATATTTTGTTGGCCTCGTTCATGTCGCTAATACCAGCAGCAGATGCAATTGCCTTTTGAGTGAAACGATCCATATCTCCAAATGCAATGCCTTGTGCTTGGACGGACTCCACGAGAGTCTTCATTCTTTCATCTTCAGTCATCATCAGCATTTGAGTTGTTGACAACTGCGTTCCTAATAGGGCATTGAACTTCGCAGCACCTTCAGCAGCACCGGAGAATGTATCAAACTTCTGGACGATGCCCAAGAGCGTTCCCACCTCAACACCAGCAGCCTTAGCTTGTGCCGCAAGGTCTTTAAATATCTTAACGGATCCTTTACCATAGACGGCAAGAGTCTTCGAAGCAGAATTAAAGTCTTTTACGATCTTATCTGCGCCAATACCCAATTCAACACCAGCCATCGCTAGTTCTTTTTGAACTTGAATTGCTTCGGTTGCTCCCATGTTCATGATTTTGAACGCATTCTCCATAAATGTAGCTGTATCTTGAGCGCTGACGCCAAGCTTTTCAAATTGCGATGTGGAGATTGCTAATTGTGTTTGTGTAGATTCGTTTAGTTTTGCGAATTGTGACGTACCAGCATTCAATGCAGCAATTGCCGTTCCAACATTTTGCATTTCGACACCAAGAAGGTTTCCTGCTCTCTGAGCATCGTAGAGGACGTTGTTGAATTTATCAACGGTACCGGTTGTCTTTGAAAGATCCGCTACTGCATTATCGTATGCACGAAGCGTTTTCATTGATTCATCAAATATCTTTGTAAATATGGACGCTCCAATATTTTGAGGACTGAATGCTGTAGCAAGTTCTTGTCCAAACCTCATCGCATTACCACGAGCTTCCTCAGTTGTACCAGCCATCGATGCGAACAAGTCGGTCATCTTACCTATTCTTGTTTCAGTAAATTTTGTTTTTATTCCAACAAGATCGGCCATCCCGCTAGCGGCTCTTTCTGCTTGGTTGGCGAACTCTTTTGATCCCTTGTTGATTGTATTTTGCTTTTGAGCCATCTTGTCGATTCTATCAAGAGCATCATCTATCTCTTTTATATCAAATCGACCAAGAGACACTTCTTTGCCATCTCTGATGTCCTTAATGATTCCCAATATGTCCTTTTGCTGTTGCTCTTCTAGTTCTCCGGCTTCTGCTTTTTGCTTTAAGAATGCGAGTTCTGCTTCATACGCCAACCTTGTGCTCTCGGCTATGTCTCCTTGAAGCTGCGCTCTCTTTTTGAGATTATCGATAGCCATCTTGTCTGCTGTATCGTCATACTCATATGTTCTGGTGCTAGTACCTTCTTCTCGTCCAAGGGCTGAATCAAAAGCTTTTTTCAAGTCTTTGTCGCCTTTGATTTGTTCAATAATTTTCTTAATTTCTGCTTTTGTCAAATCAGCCATGTATTGTCCCTCGTTATTCCCTAATTAGCTCCAAAAACAAAAACCCAAAAGACTCATCGTTTCTTCTGGGCTTTCTTTATCTCTTTTGCTTCTTCTTCAAACTGCTTTTTGAGTCTTTCGACAAACCAGCTTCTCAAACCAACAGGGAGACTATATGCTTCGGTCAACGACCACCCTCCAAAATGCTTGAGAATGAAGAATTGTTCGTAGACACCTTCCATAAATTTAGAGGTTAGGCCAAAAAAAGTCCGTTCCAAAAGGAACGTCTACCTCCTGCTCGTTTGAGCAATTCTTGCATTTAAGAGTTTCTGTAATTCTAATGCTTGTAGTGCAGCCTTTGAGAGACTTCTTTAGATGTGACGCATCTGTAACGATCATGTTGTCAACGTATGAGTGGATGACCTCTTCTTCTGTGAATCCTTCAACAGACTTGATCATCTTCTTGTATTGCTCAACGGCTCCAAAGTCAACCGTCTTACCGGACACCGCCATTTCCATAATTCTGTTTTCGTCTTCACCATTTGCGAGTCTGAACTTAACCGTGAACTTTGTGCCGGGCATCTTGGTCTCGAACAAACCATCTCCAATGTACTTAACATCAGGGTCATCTTCTTTAAGTCCGCCTTCAACCTTTGGTGATCTCAAATCAAAAGACATTTGGTTCTTTGTCGCACATTTAGGACAACTCACCACGGCGTCGTAATCCGCTCCGTAAGCCGTCGCACGAGCTTGGATGACTATTGCGTTGCGGTCACACACAAGAAGGCTTAGAGGGCTAATATTGGCGTCTATAATGATGTTTTCCAATACTCTCTCGAGTGCAATTCCTTTCTTGAGAAGAGATTGGTTTGACAAGGTGTCTTCGTCCTTTGCCGTCATGTATCTAATCTCGATATAATCTTTCCCGTTTAGAGGGTGGTCCTCTGGATAGCCCATTCCCTTTGATGGGAGGTCAACGAGTTCTGTGGGAGCCACAAAGTTTAGTGGACTCATCATTGGTGGAGCCTCTGCTGGCTCTGCTTTGTTGTCTCTTCCAAGACGGTCGGAATTTCTTCCCATCATACCTCCAGTATGTTATTATAGTTCAATCGGGACACTAGATTGTGGTTGAGGATTTCTTGATCTCAGTCTATCAAGTCTCTCTTCGCCGGCTTGGGTTGAAAGAGGGAATTCAGCGTAGTCGTATGCGATATCCATGGTCGCTTCCGTTAATGCGTCGTCTGAGTAGTCTAGTTTGTTGTAGGATACAGATACAATAAAGGCACCAACAAGTTTAAACTCATCTATAACCTCTCCTTCGGCATCCAATTGTTGAATGAGGAGACCATCAATGGTAGACTGATCTGTCTTTCCAATTCCTTTCATTGGCTTTTCACTGTCCGGTCTAGCGTATCCAATGGTTTCAAGCTCATTTTCAAGCGAATGTGTGGCCGAGGGGCCTCCGTGTGCAATATCTACGACTGTTAATGAGACATTCTTCCAAGTAACAATGCCGGGATATTTGAACTTGTGATTAACCAGTTGATATTCGCTGTTTGAAACATCAAAGGATGGTTTATCAACCGACTTGGCCCACCACCAAGTTGCTTCATTCCCCCATCCATCTGAAATTATTTTAAATCTAAAACTTCTCTTAGGTTCGAGATTTGACTGTGTCCAAAACGACATGCTTAACCTCTATTAAGTTGTTGACGGCGGAACTCTAAATTGGTTATTGAAATTGGAATCGCTTGGGTGATCACACTCGGCCCAGTCATAGCGCCAAGTCATATCAATTGTTCTCAAGTCATCACTAGAGTAATCCAATGTTGAATAAGAGACTCCCTTAAGGAAGGCGTTTTGAAGCGTCCACTTTTCAATTTCATCGCCGTCAGCATTATAGATTGTTGTGATAACAGAACCAAGAGCGTTAACCGCTCCTGCTTTGCTCATGGTCTTTGGAGCAGACAAGTTGTTCTTGCCCTTAATGGTATATCCTGAATTCAGAATGATTTGATTTGTTAGAGCTGCAGCGTTTGGAGTAGCAGGATCCACTAACGTCATTGTACAATCAGTCCAAGTCAAACGTCCGGGAAAGTAATATTTGTTATCCATGAAGTCGTGAGGTGTCTCGCTAACGTCGTACGATGGGGTCTTGAAGTTTTTAGCCCACCAAATGATACTCTCAGTTCCAAATCCGGTGATGGATACTTGAAATCTAAAATTTCTTTTAGGCTCTGATGTTGCTTCGGTCCAAAATGACATAATGTAATTCTCCTATTTATCTGTAATTAGTATTGATTATAGTTCTATGCCGCTTTGTGTGATAACAAAGTCAACTGCGATGAACTCGATTGAACGGGCTGGTTTAACAAATACCTTCGCATACAAGATATTGCGATCTTGAAGGTCAGGTGTTGTTGTTGTCTCGTCAAGAACAAGTTTGTATTCTGTAACACCAAAGTCTGACTTGACTTGTGAAAGAACAATGTCTGCTTTAGACTTGAAACGATTCCAAGTTGCTTGAACGTTCTGATCAAACAAGATTGTATCAGCGATATCTCCAATCTCTTTCTTGAGATAGTTCATCAAGCGACGAACATTGATTCGATCAAGAGCAGATGCTGATTGTTGAAGAGTTTTTTGACCAAAGATCACGGTATCACCTGTTGCAGGGAAACGTGCGATTGGGTTAATGTTTACTTCATATAGAGAGTCACGGTCAGCTTTGGTGAGGTGTTCTACTGTTCCAAGTACTGCAGGTCCACCAGATCCACCAAGAGGGTTTAAGCCACCTCTTTGGAAACCAGCAGGTGCAAACCAAGGCTGAGAGTCAGCTTCTGATTTACCAATTGCGCCGAGGGCTGCAACTGAAGGAGGGGCTATAATAACAGTTCCGTTTCCGTTCAAAGTATCAGACAAGCGAATATTTGGATAGTAAGTCGCAGCATAAGAGCTGTCCAATCCAGCAGCGTTAATTTCTGAAACAACAGCAGTGATGGTTTGGTCGGTGTCGGTTGCAGTACCATTATCAACAGCTGGTGAATAGATTCCTTCAACATCAATAATTGCGAGTGCATCACCGCGAGCCTCAGTTTGTGAAATCAAGTCTTGATTTACTGAGCGATTGGTAACGCCTGGTACAGAGATCAAGTCGTAACGAATAACGTCTCTGTCTGCAACCATGTTCAGCGCAGATTCCATTGAGAATTGAGCTGATGAGTCTGCATCATTCAATCGTGCTTTGTTGAATGGGTTTTGCAACTTAATATCAAGTCCGTCAAAACCACCGAAGAATGGTGCAACAAATTGCTTAACACCATCGGTGTCGATAAGAGTGTCGAGCGTGATTGAAGGGGTTGATCCGGATTCAAAGTAATATTTACCATTGGATTTTTTAACTTCGTCCAAAGTGAATACGAATGATGCACCAGTCAATGCAGAACCTTCTGCTAAGTGAGGTTGGAAGTCAGAACCAGCTCTCAACAACCCCAAATCGCCAAAGTTTTCATCACCCTTTTGAGCAGCATAGGAGAGACCGAGCAATGAAGTGGCTCCATAGTCTCCATCTCTAACGTTACTACCTGTTGTCGATAGTCCGTACTCAGGGAATGAGATCTGGACGTCATCAGAAGCTTTAAGCTCCTCAATCATGTTTGCAGTCCCAGTACCGCTTGGTAGCCGTTCTTTTCCAATAACCCAGTTCACTGCTGGACCACCTTCATTATGGGCAACATCAGCTCGATTGAGAGTATTTGCTGGGCCGACAAAACCAACAGGGAGGTCAGATCCAATTACTGCTACAGCTGTCGCCATCTCAACTCTAACCAAATCAGAGCTGTTATTGTACTTACCTGTAGTAATCAGTTTTGTTCCATTCCAAGATTGGTTTAAGTCTCCAATTCTTTTTTCAATATAGTTTACATCGCTAGGGTCCAAAGTTAAGTTTGAAAACTTCTCGACATATTGAGAAGCCGACATTCCAACGCTAGCAATCTCTAGAGAGAATGTTGCGTTTGGCTTTGTAGCTGTACCTTGGCGAAGGTCTTTGATTCTCACAACATAGTTTTTGTGGAAGTCGGAACCAGTTTCTAGTGCGACCAATCTAAATAATTTCTTTTGTGCTGGCTTCTTGCCGAAGAACCAACCAGATTTTGCTTCTGTAGCCTCAGATTGAAAGTCGGTAAATTCGCCATTTGCTCCATTGCGGATAGCTGCTGTGAATGCAAAAAGACCATTCGTATCAGCATCTAGGCGATTAACTGCGTGTTCAAAGGATTCTCCCAAGAAGTAGTGCATGCTGTATTGACCGATACCGTCTGTAAATTCTGTAGCGTCTGTGTTAAAGACGTTTCTAATAAAGTTCGGCGAAGATGGGTCGAAATTAAATTCGTATTCTTCGTCATTTGTACCATCGCTAATAAAAGCAGTCCAACCATTTGTTCCTTGAACGATGGCGTGTGCACCTTTTTTAGTGATTGTGGTTCCGGTTTTCCGACCATCACCAGATAATGTGATGTTGCTTGCGCTCATGTAGAGAATGGCGCCAAGTACAGCAGGGCAAGTACCACCAGCGGATTTGTTTTCTGCGACAAAGATTCCAACCGCAGATTCAACAGCAGGTACGCTAGCAATATCACCGGAAAAAGCATTTTGTGGGACATTCCAGCCAGCCTTGTCTGTACCGGTTGCACCAGACTTCTCGAGTCCAGCCAAACGAACAAACTTTACTGGACCAACACCAGCAGCCAAATAGGCTTGGGCAGCATAACCAGCATATGAAGGAGCTCCGGTATTTCCGTCACGCCAAGGGTCTTGGCTCTTAACACCATCCATTGGTTTCCCAAACACATCAATGAAGTTTTCTAAGCTATTAACCTTGATTGGTTTCATAGCGGGACCTTTCCTCGATCTACCAATAAGAAGCAATCCATCTTCTTCCGGTACCGGGGTTACTTGTGATTGGTCGATCTCTCGCAGTTGAACACCGGGAGACACAAAGTCAAACTTGGTAGGCATTAATTTTCTCCTAATAAAATTTATTTTTCCTAGTAAATAGTTAAATAAAAGACCAAAGTCACAAATCTCTGAATTTCTCACCTGACTTGTCCCAAGGCTTAGAGTCCCCTACAATAACCCGTTCTCTAGAAATCTTCACTTCCACAATTGACTCCTTTGTTTGAATAAAGGGTTCGTCGTCATTGTGATCGTTACCTGTAAGATAGCCTAAGATTTTGATTGTGGCTTTAGCTGTGAACATTCTTTCGTCTTGTCCGAGGTTTCCGGAGCTTGTGATGTTATAACTAGAGTCAATAAACGCTTCATAACGATATCCATTGTTCTCAACGATAAAGTTTCGTCGTCTCTCGGATATGAAGAGAGGAAGGATGTGATTCATTTGTTGCTGGTACTCGGTACGGATAAACACTTCAAAAGTACAAGACACATAAACAGGTCGTGGAATGCTAATTGTTTCATATACAACCTTTTTCGATGAAGATGGTCCAGTGAAATCACCAGTCTTTCTTCTGAGGTCTGCATTCTGAAAGTTTTGAGTCTTGTCCTGCTTGATAACTCTCTTTACTTGAATTCTATCATCGGTTAATTGTTCAGATTGAACCGAGCCCTTAAAGTCGTCATCTTTTGACAATGAAGTACGAGCGATTGTGATCAAGGGAAGCCTTAACTTTCCAACACCGTCTCTCAAGTCTTTGTTGTTCTTTATTTGGAAGGCTCTCTCCGAACCAAGCCATAAAACATTTACCTTCTCAATTCCTTTGTTGGTAGTCACACAAGGATTGAGGGTTTCATCAACAAAGCGGAATACCGCAGTGTCTATGTTCTCTAGGGTAGATGGTGTTGAAGGTACTTTGTTATCATTCTGCATTGAATAGTCCGTCTCTTGCTCTTATACAGTCAGCTGAGATTTCAAAACGACTTTCTGGTTGTCCAAAAAGAAGCTTTGGCTCATTTAACTTTACTATTTCATAATAGATAGATCCAAATCTTACGAAGTCACCTTCTCGGACGAATAAGTTTTGGTCTTCGGTCAATCTTCTCTTGTGGAAGTTGACGGTAATCTTGGTTGACTTATCTAATGCGATATTTTCTAAGTCTGCTGTCTCCACACCGTTATATGTTACAAGGGCATAGACTCTGATCGGGTGGATAAAGTTTTTTTGGATTGCCTCTCCATATAATGGATGGAAATCTGTGTTTTCGATATCAATCGGGAAGTAGAGGACCTGTTGTCCAACGACTCTCTCGATAATTTCGTCATTTACCTGCTTTACAAGGTTCTTTTCCTTCTCTCCGAGGAACAGAGGGGCAGGTGGCTGCGATGGTCTTTCCCATTTAGACATTTATTTACCCCACGAAGATTTTTAAAGGAACTTTCTGAACAATTGCGTCCATGTTCTCAACCATTCCCTTATCTGTCTCCGCAATCTTGGAGTATAACATCTCGTCGAGTTGCTTATTGAGTTCTTCACGCAATGCTTGCTGCTCTGAAGAGGCTTGACTGAGAAGGTCTGAGGCGTTCAAGGAGACGTTGTCGCCCGGTATGGGTATGTTACCCCCAAACTTGCCTCTAACTTGTCCTAGAGTCTCTTTTGAGAGCGCTAGAGAGAACCTTCGGACCCATTGTTGTCCAATTGAGTTGATTTTCGCAAATGGAATGTTCTCCATCGGCATTGTATTCATATTGTTGATACCATCCACGCCTGAATCGTAAGATCCTGTGTCGAATGCATTGTTACCATCTTCTACTGTGAACCTAAACCAGAACTTTCTTTCACTGACTGAGTCAGGTGCAGGGTACAATCTAAGCTTGTTGTCGTTTATCTCGTATGAGTAGTGAGATGTTCGTGTATAAAGGTGATCTTCATATGAGATCGCTTGAAGTTTGTTTTGCCAAGGAGGTATAACGTTGAATGTAGAGTCATCAGCGTACTGTCCATAGTTGTGCATGTCTCCAACAACATTAAGTCCACCGTAGTACCCATAGAATCTCCACATTTGTCGAGGAGTTATGTAATACACTTGTCTGATCTTAATTCGCTTGTTGCCCATACCATCCCAGTCAGCACCAGATTGTGAAGCTGAGACAATGTTTTGAAGGTCATAGTCTTGCTGTTCGTTAACAACATCGAAAGAGGCCGAGTACAATGGTTCGGTTCCACCAGCTGTTGCTTCGGTTGAGAACTTGTCTGCATTTCTGAATGCATAATCGAATTGGAACTTCGGATACTTCAATGCAACGTCATCTGTACCAGAGACTGTCCCTTTGTGGTCAAAAGACCCTGTAGGGCCTCCTAGGGCGCTTCCTAAGGAGTTTCTAGCTTGATGGAGGTTCACGATATAGCTATACTCTAAGCACGCTTCCTCGTAGTGATTATAGACGTTCTTGGCTGTGATTTCAATATCAAGTACATCTCCGCCCAATCGTTTGTATGTGTATGCGACCTGAGCCTTTGCTCCTGCGATAAAAGCTGAATCTGTATAAAATCCAACAGCTAACGAACCTGTGATGGTAGCATCGGTATCAGCTGAAGTCTCGGGTAAAGTAATCGCCGACAACGTTGAGGTCGGCGTTAAATCTGGAAATGACATATGAAACCCTCCGTCAGTCTAAATAGTTTAAATTAAAGTAAACCTCCGAATGCTAAGGCATTCGAAGGAAAGGAGGTTAAAATGAAACTTAATTACTTTACTTTGTTGAGGATTTTCTAGAACGTCTGCGAGTAGTCTTCTTTTTCTTGACCTCTACAACAGCTTCTTTTGTTTCTTCAACGATGTCTGCAGCAGTTTCAATTGCTTCTTCTACTGCTTCTTCAACAACCTCGGCTACTTTCTTAGCGGTCTTCTTAGTTTTCTTCGCAACTTCTTTGACCTCTTCGACGGCTTCTTCGATTGTTTCCTCAACTGCTTCTGCAACCTCTTCGATTGTCTCAACGACTTCTTTGATTGCTTCTGCAGCTTCGGCTTTAATTCTTTCTTGTTCGTCAATAATATGACCAAGCCCTACACGACGAGCCTCTTGGGGATCTAACTCGATCCCCAAAAGACGGTGTTTGCGTAATAGAAGCTTTTTTCTTTTTGATCTACGACCCATTAGTTACCTCTAGACTGCACTAGCGTTTGGTGTTACCGCACCGGCTGTTTTGTTACCATCGGTAATCACTCCAGAAACATACCAATCAGTTCCATCAGAAACACATTCAAGGTAATCACCAGCATTCGCCGCTGCTTCAGAAGAGTCGATGATGATTCTAGAGATAGAAGTACCAGCGTGTTCAATTCCTGCTCTATAGGCGCCAACATCGACTTGAGCAGAGTTAGCGGTAACAAGAGGTCCTTGAATATCGCATGTAGAAGCGTGTGTTGTTAAGGTGAAATCATTTGTGGCTTCAGCGTGTGATGCAACCGCCATGATAAATTTAAAATACATTCCTGCTTTAGGTGTTGGAAGCGTTACTACAACTGAATTTGCGGAAATGTCAATAAAATATAGTTCCCCAGTTTCAGCTTCTCCTATAGTTTTATCAGCAGAGACAGTCTCTACTCTCAAAAGCGAGGCATTTCTCGCTGCTCTTGCTACTTTAGCCATAATATAATCTCCTTAGATATAATAAAGTTCATGGGCCATGAGCCCGTTTTCATAGTAAATAGTCTTTAAAAATAGAAAACCCCCGAACCGAAGTCCGAGGGTCTCTTTTTGTTAACATTCTAACTTTCAAGATGAAAGTTGCGAATTAGGAACCAGATTCACCCAACAATCCACGAACGATAACAAGACCGTACATATCAGGACGAACCATTTTCTTAGCGTAACGAGTCATAACACCTTTGCGAGGAACGAAGTCTTCTGGTCCAAAGATGGTAGGAGTTGTTTGCAGAGGCACGTATGGTGCATATACATAACCAGACTCAAGGAAAGAAGAACCTTTACGTCCAACCAAGATAGCGTTACGTGGGAAGTAAGGATCAACAATGATGTCGAACTTACGGTTCAAAGAACCAACCTTAACTGCACCGATGTCGCCTTTATCAGCGTCAGCAGTTACGTTCGCACGGAAACCAGCAGTGAATTCTAAGATGTTTGCAACTTCAGGAGAAACAACTACGAAGTTAGCACCACCACGCAAAGTCTTACGGTGGATTTGTGCAGAAACGTCGTTGATAGTTTCGATCAAAGTTTCGTACCATTCAGATACAGTACCAGTGAAGTCAGGAGCAGCAGAAGTAGCACCAAGCTCAGCACCAGTTGAACGGTTTACAAACAAACCAGGTGAACGAGACCAGTAGAAAGTCGCAGCAGTTGCGCCGTTTACAAGGTCAGCCAAGATTTCACGATCCAATTCAAGAGCGATTTGCTCAGAAAGGATAGAAGTCAATTCAACCTCAGCGTCCAAGTTGTGGTAAGCGTTCAAGTCTTGGCCCAATTCTGGAGTCCACTTTGCTTTCAACTTCTTGGTTTGTGCTGTGATAGCGATTGAGTCAACCTTGATGTCGATCTCTGGGATATTTTCAGAATTCTCAAGCAACATTGTGTATGCATTGAGTGCACCAGCCGCAGCAGTACCAGCAGTAGCAGTATCTGCAACAGGAATCTCGACTGCAATGTCTGCGCCGAAACTAAGAGTAGCAGATGTAGCGCTAGCTTCAACAATTACAAAGCGAACTGCGGGAACATTACTAGTCAATGAACTTGACTCAACTACTGAAGTCAATCGACGTACGATTGTACTGGCGGTAGTAAGACCAGTTAAAGCACCTAATGTAGCCGGCAAAATATTGAAAGCAGCCAAGTTGTTAAAGTCAGCATTTCCAGTATCAAAAAGACTCTTAGCGATATCAACGATAAAAGCATCTGTAGCAGCGAGGTCCAAAAGATCTGGGTCGTATTGCAAAAGTTTCTTTTGAGCTTCTGTAGCGGCTGAGATTGTAAATGAATCAGCAACATCGCGATGAGCGGCACCAGAACCATTTACAGCAGTAATAGAGTCAGTTGGAGAAGCATAAGCATAACCAACAGCTTCACGAGGACCAGAAAGGTTTTCACCCAATGTTCCAACCAAGTTAACACCACCAGTTACTTGAGAACCAACAGCATCAGTACCGTAGATAGATGCATCTTTGGCGTTACCAAAGCGGTTTTCCATACCCCCAGCAGATGATCCGATATCATTAGAATATGTGAAATCCATGAAGAAGATCAATCCAGATGGAAGAGACATTGGTTGAACAGAAACCAAGTCGTTTGCAATCAATCCGGCGAATACACGACGAACGATTGGGAAAGCAACAGCGGCAAAACCTTCAACAGATCCAGGTGCTCCACCGCCCATTGCAGTAGCCTCGCGAAGTAATTCTTTTGCTTGGTTTTCAAGCAAGCGAGCCATGTTGTGCTTGTCATTGTCGTTAGACAAGCCTTCAAGAAGACCGGTTGCGGTCCACTTGTTCAAAAGAGCGGCACCTTCTTTTTGCAAGTTGCGGTTAACCATCCCTTCTGTAAGAGTTTCGATAATAGACATTGTAAAATCTCCTTAAATTATTTTTTTATGCCTGCAAGCTTCTGCATCTTCGCCAAGAATGGGTCAGAGCTTTGCTTGCTTTCGTTAATGTTTTGTCTCGAATTCAACATAGAACTTAAGTTCGAACGTCGATTGACGGACTCGCTAAGTGATTGTGGATCTCTTTTGCTGTTAGGCGTCGATCCCACTGTAGCTTTGAGTGTCTCATGAAGTTTTTTAGCTTCCTTCGGAGACTCCGCATTAGCAATGGCTTCGACAATTTTAGATTTTTGTCGCTCATTCAGGGAGGCATCAGCTAGTGTGCGGTTTTGATATAAAAGTTTTGCGTTTGACAATAAAGACTCCTCAAGGTGGACTTCCAACTTGGTAAGGACGCGCTCTAATTGTGAGTTTTGTTGCGTCAGAGAATCTACTGTCTCATGTAGGTCATTAACTTGACCCATTAATTCTTCGTTTACGTCATCTTCTTCTTCGGATTCTTCTTCTCCGTAAAGTAGTTCGGCCATATCTGCATTGAATTGTTCTCTTGATTTGTTGTGTCTCCACACTCCACCAAGAGCATCATCTTCAGGTCGATAGTCATAATGGACTTTTTCTTCGATGACTTCTTCGTCTTCTTCTTCGTTAAGCATGCTAAGGACTTCTTGCAGTTGAAGGTCAAGGTCATCATCTCCACCCAAATCATCTCCTCCGAGGTCCAAATCTCCACCGAGATCGTCTCCGGCACCATCATCGGGTGTGCCCATATCTAAGCTACCAAGAGCGTCTGGAGCGCCTTCTGCGCCTTGTGAGAGGTCGATTGGTTCTGGATCAAGATCTCCGAAGTCGAGTTCAATTTCATCGTTATCATCAAATGGAAGGTTTGCAAGCATTGCAGATATTCTAACATTAACATCTTCAGAGCCCGGTCGAGAATCATAAGCAGCAGGAGCTTCAATAGTAGCAGATTCTCCTGCAGGAGCTGCAGCAGCCATTCCTGTTTCCTCTTCTTGCATGATTTCATCTTCTGCTTCGGCAATCATCTCTTCTGCTCGTGTCGGAGCATCGTCCATTTCAAGCATTTGATCAACCGCTTCTTTGATCTGCTTTGAATACTGATCAAGAACTGATTGTTCTGCGTTTTTGATCGCTTGCTCTCTAAGTGCGGCTGCATCGGCGATTGCCTGTTCTAGCATGTTTGACATTAAATCATCTCCCATATTTGTTTTTCTCCAATAAATAGTGTAAATAGATTTTAAAGTCCAAAACAGGCTTCAAAAAGAAAAAACCCCCCATCCCAAAGGGACGAGGAGTTGATGTTAACAGATAGTTGAACGAAATTAAAGCTGAGATGCAGCTTCGATTCCCATTTGACGATCTGTTTGAGCAGCAATAGCAGCAACTTGAGCATCCGTCAAAGCAATTCCACCTTCAATTTGCATTGAATCGAATTGTCCTTTAACAGACTTACCGCTCGCTCCATTACCACCAAAGGCAAATACTTCATTTGAAGTAGAAGGAAGAAGCTTCGTTCCTAAAGCAAAACTTTTAGTTCTCGACAGCTTAGTTCCATTTATGTAAAGGCTTAATATGAGATTAGACCCATCTGACTTACACGTGTATGTACCGTGAACCCAATCACCAGCAACAGCAATTCCGCTATTATTGTTGAACATAGTTTGGGTACCTATTTGAGTTGTGATATGTGCATTAGAAGTGATAGCACCACCAATTTTCAACGCAAATCTGTCCGCCGGAGGATTATAGTTCCCAAGAACGGCAACAGTCCCAGCGTCTTGGCTTGTGTTGAGATTCATCCACCAAGAAATAGTAAACTCTTCTTCAACATGCTCTCCATCAGAACCGTAGGAAAGAATGTTGTCTCCATTTAAGTTGAAGTCTATCTTATGGCCTTGTCCGGAGCTATTATCAGTATAAATCCCATTAGGAAGACTGAATCTTGCTAGATCCTCCAAGAAGTTAGCTGGAGGAGGTGTAGAACCGCCACCTCCTTCTCCGCCACCAGATTCTACTGTGAACGATTCATCTGCAGCGAGCCAAGCCAAAGATCCATCAGTTCTAATAGTCAAGAATTTACCAGCCTCGCCACCGCGATAAACAGGGACGTCTCCAAAGTGATGAAGTTTTGTTGTGGCTGGTGTAGCACCGAATTCGAAAGAGTGCAAATTTGGTCGGGCCAAAGAAGACAAGAATGTTACTCGAACTTCTTGGTTTGAACCGGTCTTAGATTCTAAGTAATATTTTTGATGAGTCACATCAGCAATAAATTCAGTAATAGTACCATCAGCATCATGTATTACATTCCACTGAGAGCCGTCAAAGCCGTAAACTCTAATGTCGTGCCCACGCAAATCAACAGAGATTTTGAAATCAAAGTTGGTTGGTGGAACAAAGCCATTGCTCATTTGAGGAACAGCGGGATAAGCTGTCTCTCTTGTTAATGTAGATTGTTTCATTTTATTTCTCCTATCTGGTGATCCAGGCTAAGTTTCCTTGAGCGTCAACAGAAAGAATTTTTCCCGCATCTACTTCGGTAAATGCTGGAACATCAGATACATCTTCAAACTTTAGGGCATCTGGTGAATGTCCCGGTAACAAGTGTGGTGCAACAACAGCATCTTCAACAAAGAAGTATCTAACAGACTCTTCTTGTCCAGATTTTGACACAAAGAATACGTCTTCATAGTCAGCCAAATTAATAGTAGTATGGTCAGGCTTGAAGCCATCGTGATTTGGATTGAGGCCCTGATTGAAGTCTTCAACTGTGTCGATCAAAGACCATGTTCCGCCGTTTAAGCCGTAAACTTCAATTTCAGAAAAACCAACGACAATAACAGCATTCGCGGAAGCAGCGTTACCTTCGCTTCCAAAACCAGTGCTACCTGCATCAGGTACAGTCACACCAGCGGTAGATTTATTTAATTTCATAGACATTTTATTTCCTCCATTATTAATAAGTGTCTGTAAAAAAGGCCCCGAAGATTTCTCCCCGAGGCCTTACGAGCAATGCTCAATAGCATTGAGGACTACTCTAAGATGTTATTACATCATGTAGTACTTACCACCTGCTTCTACGAAAGTAACAGAAGATCCTGGGTACATGGTGATAACACCATCAACTTCACCATCAATGAGCATTCCTGCAGGAGCAGAGAAGTTCATTGCTTCAGATGAAGCAGCAGCCAAAGAAACAGTAACTTTGTAGTTTGGTTGAAGAACTGGAAGTGTAGCAGAAGCGCTTGCACCGTTGTTCTCGCAGATTTGGTATTCAAAACCAGCAGGCATCATGATAGCAGCAGAAGCAACAGCATTAGAAATGAAGTTAACTTTTACTTGACCATCAACCATTTGGTCTTGCTTAGCTTCGATATCGTTCTCTTTTGCAGTCGCACGAGCAACTTCAGAAGACAAGTCGTTAGTCAACTGTGTATCAGCAGCTTTGTATGCAGCATCAATTGCAGCATCAGCAGCTTCGTAACCAGCAGTTACAGCCAAGTCACCAGCAACACGAGCAGCGATTTCGTCACCCAAGTCAGAAGCCAATTGTGCGTCTTCTGCTTCAAGATCATTCTTCATAGCCAAGTCAGCAGCTTCGAATGCAGCAGTTACTACAGCGTCAGCAGCAGCCATTTCGCCTTGAAGTGTAGACTTCTCAGAAGCCAACTCAGAGCGAATAGCACCACGATCAGTAGATGCAGCAGCGAAAGAAGCAACGTTAGAAGCTTCGTGTGCAGCCAATGCAGCTTCAACAGCATCAACTTCTGCTTCAAGACCAGCTTTAGCAGTAGCGATATCACCAGCAACAGTAGCAGCGAAGTTTTCATCGTCACCAATTGCAGCAGCCAATTCGTTCAAAGTATCCAACAATGCAGGTGCAGAATCTACAAGAGCAGCAACAGCAGAGTCAGTGTGAGCGATAGCTTCACCTTTAGCAGTAGCGATATCAGCAGTCAACTGAGTGTTCATACCGATACGAGCTTGTTCAGCAGCGATGAAATCAGCATTGGTAGCAGCAATCTCTGCGTCAAGAGCAGCAGTGAAAGCAGTTTCCATTGAAGTGATCTCAGCATCAGTGTAAGCTTTAGCGTCAGCCAAACCTTGAACATCACCAGCAGCACGGTCAAGAAGTTCTTGAGCCAAACCAGCAGCGATTACACCACGAGCATCAGAAGCAGAAACGAAGTCAGCGTTGGTAGCAGCAATTTCTGCATCCAAACCAGCTTGAAGACCAGCAACAGCAGCGATACGAGCAGATTGCTCTGCACCTACAGCAGCAGTACGATCAGCGATTTCTTGATCAATCTTACCGTCCAATACACCTTCAGCAGCTGTAGCACGTTGTTGCTCAGCAGAGATAGCATTAGCATTTACGAGTTCAGCAGCGCGAGCTGTAGAAGCTTCAGAAGCCAAAGCAGCATTGTTAGAAATTACATAAGCGTCATGCTTACCTTCGATACGACCTTCTTCAGAAATACGAGCAGCAGATTCAGCATTAGCAGCAGCTTCAACAGCAGCTTCCAAAGTAGAAATTTCGCCATCAGCATAAGCTTTAGCATCAAGCAAACCTTGAGCATCAGCAGCAGCAAATTCACTGCGGATAGCAGCTTCTTGGCCCAATGCACGATTCTGTTCAGTCAAGATGTCTGCAGCCAAACCAGCGTCAGCGTTAGAACGAGCAGTTGCTTCAGCAGAAACAGCAGCGATACGTCCAGCTTCTTCAGCGTCGATAGCATTAGACAATGCAAGCTCAGCAGCTTCAGCGCGAACTTTTTCACCATCTACAGCACCATCGGTGTAAACTTCCATTTGACCTTTAAGAACTACATCAGCAGCAGCGAATTCGCTACGAATTGCAGCTTCTTGACCCAATGCGCGATTCTTTTCAGTAAGAATATCAGCAGACAAACCAGCTTCTGCAGTAGAAGCACGAGAAGCCTCTGCAGAGATTGCAGATGCGTTTGCAGCGATATCAGAAGTGTGAGTACCATCTTGAACTTTAAGAGCGTCGATTTCAGCAACCATAGCAGTTTCCATTGCAAGGTCTGCAGCAGCAAACTCTGAACGGATCGCAGCACGATCACTAGTAGCAGAAGCAAAACGAGTGTTGGTAGAAGCAATTTCAGCATCCAAACCAGATTGAAGACCTGCTTCAGCAGCAAGAGCACGAGTTTCTTCAGCAGCAAGAGCAGCATCGTTAGCAGCTACGTATGCATCCAAAGAAGACTGAACACCAGAAACAGCAGCAATACGTGCAGCTTGTTCATCAGAATCAGCTTGTTCCAAAGCAGTCTTAGCAGCGTTGAAGTCCAAAACGTGAGAAGCAAAAGCTTGATCGTTTTCAGTGTCAACAGAGTTGATCAAATCAACGATTTCTTTGAATGAGTCAGCATCAGCAGTAGAAGCATTCAAGATAGCGTCGATACGAGCACGTTCACCAGCGATCTCACCAGAAAGACCAGAGTCAGCAGCAACGCGAGCATCTTCTTCAAGTTGCAATGCATCAGCCAAAGAACCTTCAGCAGCTACAGCGCGAACGTTTTCTGCAGTGATTGCAGCAGCGTTAGCTTGTTCTGCAGCACGAGCAGTACCTGCTTCAGAGTTGATAGCAGCTTGAAGACCAGCCTCAGCACCTTCAGCACGAGTCTTTTCAGTAAGAACTTCTTGATCAGCATAACCTTTTGCTTCTTGAAGCTTCGCAGCATCTTCAGCAGCGAACTCACCACGAATCAAAGTTTCTTGACCTTCAGCACGAGATTGCTCAGTAGAAATTGCAGCAGCGTTTGCAGCTTCAGCAGCACGAGCAGTAGTAGCTTCAGCAGCTAAATCACCAGCAACACCGTCAATAGAACCTTGAAGACCAGCTTCTGCAACTTCAGCACGACCTTTTTCAGTCAAGATTGCAGCAGCATTTGCTTGTTCTGCAGCACGTGCAGTTGCAGCTTCAGAAGAAATTGCAGCAGCGTTTGCAGCTTCAGCAGCTTCTGCACGACCTTTTTCAGTCAAGATTGCAGCAGCGTTAGTATCAACTGAAGATTGAAGACCAGCTTCAGCCAATTCAGCGCGAGCTTTTTCAGTAGCATCAGCCGCTACCAGTTCAGCATCTTTAGCATCCAATTGAGCATTCTTAGCGTTAACAGTAGCTACGAATGTATCGTGAACTTGCTCAACAGAAAGGATTCCAGCAGCATTTACGTCAATTGAAGATTGAAGACCTGCTTCAACACCCATTGCACGAGTTTCTTCATCAGAAATTAAATCAGCAAGCTCAGACTTATCAGCAGCAAGCTCAGAACGGATAGCTCCGCGATCAGCAGTAGCACCAGAAAAGCCAGTTGTAGCAAAGTCAACTGTTGCTTGAACGTGACCCATACGAGCCATCTTAAATTCTTCACCAGCAAGAAGACCAGTCTGAGTGGTCCAAACGCCAAGAGGCATTACAACTTCATCAGAAAAGTAATCTAATTTTTTCATTACGCCTTGAGGGAACTCGATGTTCTCAGCAGGCAAGGCAACCATATCAAGAAGCTCAACTTGAGCGTCATATACGATTACACCATTATTAAAATGTTTAGCCATTATTTATTCCTCCATAATAGTAAAATAATGTGACCTTTAGTACGATATGATATGTACCAAAAGCAACCCTTGACAAAAAACACAATTGTGTCGTCCAAGGGTACACATAACTACACCCGAGAGAGTCGAAAAGTAAATAAATTTTTACTAGTTTAGGAAACAACTTTCTAAACGTTAAAAAAAGTTTAAAAAACTTCTATTCTTTCGGTACTAGCGGACTTATAGAGATTAGAATATGAAGAAGTTTAACTGTCCATCGGTGTACAGACTTACGGATGATCGAGGGGAGACCAAGACAATTTCACTTTTGCCATCTATGGACTGATTTTCTCTCGCCCTTATCGTCAGTGTGTAGTTTTCTGCTGATCCGATTTCATCTGTTAAAACAAAGATCTGGCCATTTGCTAAAGTAGAGGCATCTGGTAAAGTAATTACAGCATGCTCGTCAACCTTGAGAGCAATGAAGTAATCGTCAGTCTTCATGTTGTAACTGGTTGTTGTCTCGATTCTATTTCTGACTTCAATACCGGGTTGGTTAATTACTTTTATTATGTTGCCGTTTTCATCAACTGATAACACCTTTGATGAATGACCATCAGGAACGTTAGCCAAGTTCAAGCTAGGAATATAAACCTTTCCGGATGATGGTTGAATAGAGAGGTCTCCGCTATCATTAACATGCATGTCTGCATATGTGTAGTCGGATAAGCCGAAGACTGGTGTTGTATTTGTAAGTCTTAATTGTGCATTGCTATCTTTGATCTCGACCTTTCGGGAAGCATTGTTAATTCCAACGGCCAACGATCCTTGCAGTTTTGTTGCGTTCGCAACATTGAGATATGACAAAGTACCAAGGGCGTAAATGTTAGTCTGATTCCCAGTTGTAAGACGACCAGAGATAGCCTCCGCGTTTAGCCAATAAGTATTCATGGTTGTCGCATCGACAGTATCGGTGGTTACATTGTCATTAGATATTGTTGTATCTCCATTTACAATGTTGCTTGATGTAATGTCGGTAAAGTGTCCCGTGTGTGACGATACAGAAACAGATGAAGATAGTTGACCTGCGTTATCAAGAACTATATCGCCATTAGAGCCAACCACAAGCTCTCCAAGGACTTTTACATTGTTGCCTATGTCTATAGTCGAATTGTTTGTTGAAATGCTTGTGGAGTCATTTGTGACGCTTATAGATAGGTTTTGAGAACCGTTTCCAAGTTCTAGTTGATTTGATGTAGATGTTACACCAAATTTGGCTGTGGAGTATGATCCAACTCCAACTGTTGATGCAGAGACAAAAAGAACGTTATTGATCTCGAGATCATTAGGAGTAGACATTGTCTTAGCGTTCATGATGATTGAGTCTGAGGATTCATCTCCAAAAGTCAGAGTGTCTGCGGATACTGCGAAGTCGGTGACTCGGGCTGATAGTGTCCCTGATATAATAAGGTTGCCCGTTATCCTTGCATCTCCGGATACATCTAGTGCATGCTCTGGTGTGGTGGTGTTGATTCCAACTCGTTGACCTGTCGGAGTAATTGAGAACATTCCTTCCGTGTTGGTCTCCAAGTCAGTATGATGCTGCACTGGATTAAACAGGAATCCGCCATTGATAATTTGGTTCGAACCAAGAGATGATAGTCTCAGTTGAGCACCAGTGTTATCGTACACTTCCATCTTCTTTGCTGGTTGGTTTGTCCCAACTCCAACTCCTCCAATCTTAGCCACGAATGCATTTGTATCGAGTTCTATCCCTTGGCTTATGACGGCGAAGTCCATACCGACAGCGTTGGAGGAATTGACCGAGTTAAAACTGGTAGAGGAGATTGTGGCTCCGGAGTTTGTGTTTGAGATGTTGACCTCGGACTGAGCCGTTGTCGATCCCAAGATTACATTTCCGTTTGCGTCAACAATGCGACCTGTGAGAACAATATCTCCAAAGGTCGAGTTCGAAACAATTGCTGTGGATGAGGATAGGGCTGATGCCGTAAGGGTGGTTGAAATTACGGTGTCCGCTTCCATCTCATCAAACAGTGCGATGGTTCCGCTGAATTGAGATGCATCAATTTCAATCGCATTTATATCACCAGAGACATTTAGTATTGCTCCGTCGAAGGTAAGGTTCTCTTCTGCGTTAACTGTGTCTCCGGTAACTGATGTGACGATTCGATTGTCTGCGAAGTTTGTCGCATAGTTGATTGGTACACCGTCGAGGTCTCCACCCCAACCGTAGAAGTTTACAGCAGTAACGTTCCCTGTAATGTCGAGGGACCCTGTGAATTGATGTAGGTCGTCTTCTGTGTCTCCAAATATTGATGATCCGGAGACCTCAAAGTTAAAGACTGTTTTTGTTTGATTTTGGATTTCAAAGTTGTGCGCGATGATATCGCCCGAGATGAGGAGTGCATTGTCTTCATCAGACCAAAACAAGTTTGGATCGTGATCCAACTTGGTCGCATCACCCGATATTTGAATCGAGCCTTTAGGACCTGACGCTTGGGATCCTACAACATATGCCCATCCAAATTCTTTTGCCATTACTCATCGATTCCCGTTCCGATTAATTGATACATTCTTTCACTAGGTATGTTGGTCAAGCCTGCGCAAATACTAACATCAGCATCCGCCGAAGACTTAAGAAAGATTTGTTTTACTTTGCAATTTAACTTTATTTCTTGTTGGTCATAAAGAGTTATTGTATGACGATCCAGCGCATTACCTATTAGATAACCATCTTCAAAAGTTAAAGTCCCAGTATTGATTACGAGATTGTTGGATGATATTCTATCAAATATTGTTGTTGTAGTGTCTGGGGTTGCGAAAAATGCCTTATAATGATTATCTTCGAAGGCCCACCATGATACAAGTCCATCAATTGAATTTTCGGTGTCGGGAGATATCTTGTATGACCCGCTGTATACTTTAGTAATTTCTGTTTCTGTTAATGCACGATTAAACAAATATATGTTTGAATATGATCCGTCGTGGTTCAAGGTTGTAGATCCCAGAGTTAGAGTATCAAAGTTAGCAGTAATCGCTTCTGTATTTACTGTTTCCGTTAATAGTGCGCCATTTAAGTAGACTTTTGTGGCGCCGCTTTTAACAACAAATATCATATTGAACCATTCGTTTATAGCAAGAGGGCTTGTTGTTGTGGTCTCGGTGTTAGCGCCCGAACCAGAATTTATAAAAGTTCTAACTTCGTCATTTGATCTCGTTTGTACTCTGATATCCACTCCAGTCCCGGTAAGATTAGCGATTCTTTTATCGCCACTAGTTATGGAATCAAACTTAACCCACATTGATAAAGTCACTTCTTGAGTGGCGGTTATTGATGCAGACAAGTGTTCGTTTGAGTTCGGCATGTTTGCCGAGCGTCTTGGCTCGCAAAACACAATGTCTAAATTAGCACTCTTGCTACCATTAACATCGTTCATTATTTTAATGTAGTCGGTAACATTTGGAAATTCATAAAATTTGCCTTCTGCACCAGAAAAAGCAACAGTCTTAAGCCATGGTCGACCAGATACTTGAAACGACCCAACGTTGTTGAGACCTGCTGTATAATTAAAACTCATTAGGTCGCCACTCCTACAACGTTGTCTAGACTAAACATTCTTTCTGTTGGAATTGTGGTAAGTTCTGCATATATCTGAACGTCATCGTTTGTAGTTCCTGCTGTGCCGGCAGCCATAGATATAAAAATCTCTTTACACTTCACATCAAATGTTTGCGAACCGCTGGCTGGGATTGTAACGAAGTTGTTTTGTGTTTGAGCTCCCTTTAAGCCTCCACCAGCAACATAAGGCGCGAAGTGAACTCTTATTGGTTCATCATGGTTTGATCTCACAGTAATGCTTTTTGTTACTTTTGGAAACTCAAATTTCAAAGAGTCGTTCGTGTTTCCAGGTAAATTTGAACCACTTAAGTAAGGTGCTCCACTTACTTGGTAAGATCCGACGTGGTTTAGTCCTGCGGTATAAATATTTGAACTCATAATTCTTCCCTCTCTTTAGGACTAAATAGTTATTGCTTCTTCTTCTTGAGGTTTGCTCTCCATTTTTTCCGAGCGAGGCGCTTCTTCTCTGAGTCAGAAGTGAAGTGTCGTTTGTCTCTCATCTCTTGGATGATTCCAAGTTTCTTACATTTCTTGGTGAATCTTTTGATAAACCGTTCCATAGTCTCGCCTTTGCGAGGCTTCATCTTATAATTGGTAGCCATTATTTTCCCTTTGCTAATTTTGACCAAATTGCCGAACTAGAACCGAATGCTGAAATATCAACTCCGGGATCGCTTGGAGATACACCTTCTAGAGCCTTTGAGCCACTAGGCCCTGATGAGCGTCCACTGTCTCTATTCGACATTGGGGTTGTGCCTTCAAACAAATCAACGCCATTGTATGAGTCTCGACCGATTGAGTCAAGCATCTTTTTTCGACGTTGTTTTCTTTTTCGTTCTTCTAATTCGTGATCAATTTGTGGTTTTTGATATTGTTGAGGTTGCTTGGTCTCGACGATACGCTGGCCGCCTGTTCCTTTAACAACTTCGGAAATGATTCCTGAGAGAACCCCTTCTTCGAATATAACTTCTTTGATGCACTCTTTGATAAGTGGCTTAAGGGTTTTCTTTAATTGTTCTTTGTTCATTTAGTCTCCAAGAATCTTCTTAAATAGATTGTCAATATTATTTTCTTTTTGTTCTCGCAATCTTGTCGAGAACTTAAATGCTTTCTTCGATTCTTCTCCGGGATACACATAGGCATCGGGAGTTGATGGCTCTGATACGATATCAAAGCAAATAAGTTGGAAGTCGTCTTCAACGATAGTCTCGCCCATTGACTCTTTGACTGAGCCAAGTCCTCGAGATGATATCCCAAGTTTAACACCAGCGTTGATCAAGTCCTTAAGGATGCGACCAGAAGGAGTGTCGAGCACTTTAATTTTGCCCATAACATCCTTGCCTTCCCACCAGCACTTAGTGACCATGTGAGATACGTTCTTAAGGTTGATGACTGAATCGTCTGGATGGTCAAGTTCACCACATGCGCGATTGTCGTTGACGATCCTTATGTAGTTGTCCATTTCTCGCTTGAGAACTTTCTCTGGGTACTTACGACCATTGCCGTTCTTCTTATCAGCAGTTTGAATACGACCAGTGAGATACATAGCTCCGTCTTCTTTTATCTCTCGCTTTTCACGCTCAGTCAATAAATCTTGGCACATGCCGTCTGGGCATAATGCATGATATTCTCTTAGTAATTTTTTAGACATTCGTCACTCCTAAATATATTTACCGGGGAACAATTCGTCCAAATGGAATCCACCAGATTCATCATCAATCGCACTATATGATATATGACCATTTCTCTTAGCCTCAGCAAGGGCTTCAAAATAACTCAGAGGACCATCATAATAAGTGCCCAACCATTCTTCGTCACCACTCCATGCATTCATGTAGGGCAAGTCACCATCTTCATCGCGCCCCAATGCCTGAAAAGCTTTCAGCTTTGCTTGACCAAGAGCTTCGAGTGATGGGCTTATATTTGCTCTGTATTGTTTTTGCTTTTCTTCTTTAGCTGCGTCTTCTGCTGCTCTTTGTTGCATTATGTTCTCAATGTCCGATGCAGTCCCAGAATCAGAACTAGAAGAAGAAGGTCCGCCATAGCCTCGTTTATATCCACCACGAGGTAGAGGTCCTTGAGCAGCTTTTTTCTTCGCAGCTGCGGCTCGTCGCTTTCTCATAGCTGCTAGAGCGGCTAATCCCAAAAGCGCTTCGGACTCATTCATAACTGATTGTAGCTCTTCTTTGATAATTTGTTTTAGTTGTTCATTTGTAATCTTCATTATTATTCTCCAATATTTTAAACGCCTAATAATTTTTTAATTCTCTGACCTAAGGGGGTTAGTTGATACATATCCCAATCCTCTGTATAGCCTTTTCTAGCCAATGCTCTGATATTTTGATCACTATAATAATCGTCATCATTTGTGTCAAAGATAGGTAGTTCATCCGGGGTGAATCTACCGGAAAATAACTTCATCAGATCTACATTCCTATACTCATCATCGTATCCGCTTGAGTCAAAGAACCCTGCATCGTCTGCATCACCAAGCACTACGTAAGCACTTCTGCCCAAGATCTTGTCTAAATCTTTAATACTTACAAAGCAACTTTTCGAGGAACTGTCGCAATCTTTTTCTATCATGAGTTCCAACTTAACATGAGATAGCCATTTAAGGCTACCGTCGTCTCCATCAAAAATCTTTTGGTTTTCGTACTCAATATAGTCATCAATCCAATACAGATCTCCGCCAAGAGCATCTATAAACATTTTAGCCTGATTATAGCCCTCTTGTGTTCCGGAAGATATTATGTCTAATATTTTGGGAATGTGTTCTTCGGGGATGTTCATATCGCTAGCATCCGGCGAAAAATTTGCTTCAGCAAGAACGCTACGAAGTTCTTCTTTGATGATTTGCTTTAGTTGTGCATTTGTAATCTTCATTGATATTCTCCAATATTATAAAAAGGTGGGCGGGCGCTACCCGCCCGAGCTAGGATCCGCTGCAACAGCGACGGACGGGTTGTAAAACCCAACGCTTAATCACCAACATGCTCACCCCCTGATCTTGATGATAGTCTTAAGCCGAAATCATCGACCAAGACCGAAATTAAATAAGATGTCCCTGCAGACAAACAGCCAAGCAAGAACGCATTCACGAATGAACGCTCGAAACTAAATAGTTCCGTATACGGAGAAAGACACGAAATAAAGACTCCAACCCAAAACCCCATACAAAGAGGGCAATGCCATAAGGTGTTCCACTTCTTGGTATAGTCCTTAGGAGGTCGAATGTCTTCGAATATCTTTCCGTATACAATGATAAAAGTCATGCCGTAACAGGCAAGAATAAAATGTAATGTTTCCATTTAAAGTCCGCGAAATCTTACTCTAAAATTTTCTGCTGAATGGTTTTTCAACATTTGTTCGAAAGCGCGTTTGTTTCTGCCTAACTTCTTGACAAAAGTTTTGTGACCAGAATTCATTTTTTCATATTGTTCTTTTCCATCTGATGCGTCTTTCTTCTTAAAGCTATGCATGACTG
>UEXM01000366.1_pt1 | contig 49701 bp, 67 predicted proteins | sample 1796661 | NCBI WGS metagenome assembly UEXM01 (sample SAMEA4772469, study PRJEB27181) | metagenome | reverse complement strand
AACTGGTACTCCGTAGGAGAGTCGAACTCCTGTTGCCGAGATGAAAACCCGGTGTCCTAACCACTAGACGAACGGAGCAAAATTGAGCAGGCAGTACACTTAGAGATTAACTCAATTTACGAAATACCACACGGGCCTACTCATCTATACTATTATACTAAAATTTGTAGGTTAGGTCAACCGTTTGTCGTTGGTTCTATCAATGAGTGTGTCGTACTGAGGCTGAGGATTGGTCTCGTTATATATTGGCACGTTGCCACGTGGTTGAAACTCTGGATTTAATTGTACGGCACGAAGTTGCTTTAACTTATAGTAGGACGGTGTTGTATCAAGCCTTTCCCAAATACAGTAATTATCATTAAATACTTCCGAATCGGTTGTGGTGCCTTCTGGCCTGTCTAAGTGTGTTCTATTACCATGTAATGTAAGATCAGATCTCATAAACAACTCGAAACGATCGTTGTAGTTATTCATATTAAATCGTTTAACATCAAACATATTTAATAACCCTAAGACATTAAGATGAACACATGTTTGAAAATGTGTGCCTGTATATAACCAATTTCCTGTAAGTAATCCACTCTTCATCCACTCTTCTTTGCTACCAAAATAACTTTTAATAGGACAATCAATTTTATCTATAAGATCTTGATTAATTTTATAATCGTCTGATTCAAAGCAGATAAAAACAACTTTAGGATTTATAGCATTAATTTGTTCAACTAGATATTTGTTGAATTTAGGGTACAAAGGGTCGCCTTCTTTCGTTAAAAAAGGATCAACAATAACTACACCAAATATATTCATACTACTACTTATCATTAATTATCTGGCGGAAAGGGAGAGATTCGAACTCTCGGTACAGTTACCCGTACTCCTCCTTAGCAGGGAGGTGCTTTAAGCCACTCAGCCACCTTTCCGTATGTTTATTTACAGATTATTTGTACCTAAATCTAAAAATCATGACTTCGCGTTTGTGGTCAGGTGTTTGCTGTTCTAACATTGTGTCAGTTAGAGGCGCACTATGCCACACACCGTCGGGTCCTGCGTTGTAAGTAAATGCTACGTTTTGATCAAAAGGAATTTGTTCAAGTAGTGACCAATTATTGTAAGGCCATTTAGCAATAGCATCCTCTCCTGGCATAATGTCTTCTTCTAGATTACTGCCAGTGTACTCCCAAAAACATGTACCTGCTTCTGGCGGCACATCATCGCTAAGATATACTTGTAAGTTGATTACTTTGCTATAGTCGTTAAAGTAATCTTTGTGTATGTCAGCATTATTTCTTTCGTGCTTTTCGTGATCCCCGAGTTCCCAAGTATCAATATTTCTTCTTACCCATACACCATCTAATTCTTTTCCAGCACAACCATAATCTTCTTCTAATTGTGTTACATACTTTGTTGCTATTTTGATTGCTTCTAGATAAGGTTTATTGTAGGCTACCCACTCTGGGGTTGAAAACTCACTTTCGCCATGTGTAACTAACTCGTCGATCTCGTGATTTAATATGTCAGTAATTAATTGCGTATCTTCAAAAAACTTATTGCTTATAATACGATTAATCATTCAAAAAGCCTATTAGTTGATCGGCATAAACTTTGTTCTGTTTAGCCGACAAATGATTTTTAAAACACTGATAAAAATTAAAGCGGTCCCGTGGATCTATGTTGTACTCATCAGCACTTTCTTCAACCAACAGCATAGGATTAGGGTGAGTAGGGTGCTTACCCCAATTCAAATTATTTGTTGGCAATGTATCAATCCTACAAGCAATTGACTGAACAATAACACAATTAATACCTAAACTATCTAAGAATCCTTTGATCATTTCGTGCTTCATCAAATGAAGATGCGATAGCCATGTAGGGTCTTGATGTAAAGTCATGTACGTTGTAATACAATCAGGTATTATGTCATTTACTCCATTATTCTGACCAAAGACTTGATTAGGTTTAGGCATGTGGAAAGTTTTTAAATGATCATTATACTTTGGATTAGCAAAATCAAACTGCTTGTCTATATTTGTTGAATATTCAAAACGTGTTTCTGCCGTTGCTGTTATTAAAACAAAGTCTCCCTTACGGATAGAACCTTTTTGAATCATTCTATATAATCTCATAAGGTACCAGTCTGCTGACTTGCCGTGTCGTGCTAGATTAAACTGGTCGTCATATTTATAGCCAAAATGTTCAGCAATATGTTTTACCCATTCTGTTCCTATGATTTCTTGTCTGTTTGGTATAGTCGGATACTTGGATTTTAGTTCTGGATAATATTCTGTTATATCGTTTGACACACCAAAACTATCACCGAATATCCAAAAATTAAATGTCTGCGCCATAGCACTTATTTATAACTCAAAAAAAAGCCCCGTGTAAAAACGAGGCTTAATTTTAGTGTGTTGTTTTAGAATGACTTACTTACACCAAAGACAAAACTATCTTCGTCTTTCATTGCGCCACCGTCGTCAGCCATAAAACTGTGATATCCTACTGAACCTTCTAGTCCCATTGGTAATTCAAAGTCTCTTGATACTGACCAGTTGTCGCCAACGTCTTCCCACATACCATATGAAATGTTAAACTCTTTAAATGAGTAACCAAATTCCACATAGTCAGTGTAGTCGTCTTGACCTAAGTAGTAGTCTACTGAAACGCCCATAATTTCTTTACTGATAAAGAACTCACTGCCGTCTAAGTCTGCGTCACCATTATAACTGTAGTCAATATATCCTACAGTCCAGTCGCCATTAGACCAACCAGCATATAAATCAGTTTCTAAGTCTGATCCGTCAGCATAGTCCACTTGTCCAATCCAGGCGCCTGCCATAAAACCACTATCACCGAACATATGGTTATAGTCTGCCCAAGCAGATATACCACCGTCGTTTTGAGATACGCCTCTGAAGATATAGTCGCTGTTTGCTCCTACACTTGCTCCTGCGTATGCTGTGGTTGTTAGTGTCGACAATAAAAGTACTGCAAACACACCTTTCAATGTATTAATCATTTGTTATTCTCCTTGTTTTATGATTATAATAATGGGGCGGAAAAGGCCACCCCAACCTTGTATCGTTACTTCTTATCTCCCAATAAATGAATGATAATAATTGCAACTAGCAGTCCGACGAGACCGCCGTTACCTAGTTCTGATACGAGTGCTGTGATGTTATCAACTACTCCACCTATCATGGCTACGTCACCAAATAGCAAACCTGCTACGATGCCGAGACCTAATAGACTCATGAAGATTGATTGTAATCCGCTCACAAATGAGCCGACTATTTTCATTGCGTTATCCATAAATGAATACCTCCTATTATATTACTCTTGCCCAAGAGTATGAAGAAATTAATTTTTCTTCACTAATATTTACATTATTTGTACATAATGTGATAGAAGTTGTGAACACCAAATTGATCGTTAGATACCTTACGACCATTATACCACAAAAAAAGCAGGCCGAAGCCTGCTCAAATTGGGTTAAATTCCTAGTTTACACTAAGCCATTTGCCATTGCTTTATACCCTGCGGCAATGATTGCTCTAGAAGGAGTTCCAAGACGATATACGTTTCTTGATCTGCCTTTAGTGTCAGTCACTGTGTTAAGGTAAATTGGGAAACCTTTGAATCTTAGTGATTGAATCACTGCCTGTGGGTTTCCAGTTCCGAAGAATGATTTCATCTGTGCTGATGATAAAGTTCTTCCTTCTTGCAAAGCATTTAATACTTTTGCTTCTTTAGTTAATGTTGCTGTAGTCATATGACCTCCATTTAGCATTATTAAAATTCTGTACAATTATTTGTACATTGTCTACTATTATACACAGATTATACACAATGTCAACCTCTTATTTGCCATAAGGCCATTCTATGTCAGTTTCCATTGGTGGGTATGGTACAATAGCATACGGTTTATCTAGTTTAACAAAGGCTAAGTTGCCCTGTTTTGTTCTAGATAGCACAAAACAACTGCCAATAGGAAAATGCTTATCAGCAGTATCTGTGATCAGTTCAGGATCAAACACAATGTCTCCATTAGGATTCATCCAAAATTGGTAATCACAAAACCTTAGTCCCAATTTACCAATTGATCCTTCTGAGGTAGTATTGGACCCTAATATATAGGGACCCCCTTTACCTAATCTCAAAACTTATACTCCTCATACAATTCGTTTGCTTCGGCACTTAAACCCAAGCCACAGCAAATATCCATTTGCCTACGAATTTCATCAGATTGTTCTTTACCTTTTACCCAAGCACGATGGTCATCGCTATAATTATAAGTCCAATCGTGCTTCTCTAACAAGGTTTTTAATTGTAAAAGGTCTGGGTGATGTTTCATTAGTAACCATGCTCCTCTAAAATTTTAGCAATACGTTTGCGTTGCTCTTCAATTACATTTGCTTGATGTTCTAAGGTCACAAATTGCTTATCAACCTTGGAACGTTTTTCCTTCTTAGGGAATTTTACTACATTATCTTTATTCATACTAAGCATCCTTGCTTTGCGTTTGTTGTTCGAAATTACTGTGTGCATAACTCCACCTTACTCACTAATTAATGCAATGTACATCATTAAAACAGTTAGGCATACGCCTACTACAACTAATCCTGCTAAAATTTCCATTTGTCTCTCCTTCCTTAAAAGTTGGTGGGCCCCACAGGACTTGAACCTGTACTCTGCCGATTATGAGTCGGATGCATTAACCAGTTATGCTAGAGGCCCATGTTTTAGAATTCTAAATCTAATTCTAACTGCTTTGGTTGATACCGACCTTGGTGCTTATCAACATACTGTTCCAGTGCTGTGACAATAGCACTTTCAATTAAAATGCCTACTGTTTTGTCGTCTATGTCAACGACCATTCGAGCAGTACCATCTGGTTGCTCATCAATTTCAATTACTTCAATACTCATATGCTCTCAATTCCTAAAACGTATCCATTTTTGTTCTAAACAATGCAATAGCATGTTCTAACCCTGCAACTGTTTTATCTAACTCTATGAGATCTGTTGGAGAAATAGTGTTACTACCAGGAATAATATAATATCCAATATCGCGTTCAACAATCTCTTCCCAACTTTCTACATCTTCAAAAACAGGCTCACATGTATCACCTATGTATAAGGATCTCCGTATACCTTCTGCGGATATATCAGCAAACACATCAATTTCAATTTCTGCTTTCATTTTATTACCTCTATGCCTAAAACTTCATGGTCTGAAAAATTATATCCCATTGCTTTCATAAAGTCCTCACAGATTTGAATCATATCATCTCGACTTAAATCTTTTTCCATAACCTCAATCGTAAGTCGAGTATTCACTGATGTGTCATGCTCGTATGGATTACAAGTTAATGTAATATACGGTTTATCTAATGCTGGTTTATTCATTTTTTCCTCTTTGTTAATTTGGTGGGCCCGACTGGATTCGAACCAGTGACCTATCCGTTATGAGCGGACTGCTCTAACCTACTGAGCTACAAGCCCTAATTGGTGCCCGGAGACGGACTTGAACCGTCAAGACCTTACGGTCGGCAGATTTTAAGTCTGCTGTGTTTACCAATTTCACCACCCGGGCATTAATTAAAGTTTAAATCTTGATAATCCTCATCATCTAATGTTTCTGTAACATCACAAGGTACAAGTTTAATCCTTCCTTCCTCATGCATTACAATGTACAAGTCTCCAACACTAGACTTAATGTGATTTAATGTTAATTCCTCGTCCATTATAATTGTTCCATCTGGTGTAACATCAAAATGATAATCTATAAATTTCACGTTACGGTTCTCCATTATGTTCCTTATTGTTTGGCGTCCTCGGCAGGACTCGAACCTGCAACCCTCGGCTTAGAAGGCCGATGTTCTATCCAGTTGAACTACGAGGACAATTTGGCAGACGAGTAAGGATTTGAACCTCAATCGCAAGGTTTTGGAGACCTGCATGTTACCATTACACCACTCGCCTAATAAATCTGTTGCTGATTCCTTTGCTTGATTGCTTAAAGTCCAACTATAATAACACCTTTGCGATGTAAGTCAACCTTTTTTTGCCAAAAAAAAAGCACTCCTAAGAGTGCTTTTTAATGTTAATTACTTAACTCGGTTTATGTATTGTAAACATATTCAACTGTTACTGTTGCCGCACCAGCAGTGGCTACTGCCGCTGTTGATCCGTTTGACTGTACAACGTCTAGTTGTAAAGTTGTACCAGATGTTAAGGCTTCCATTCCTAAGTCAAGTACATAAGTACCTGTTACTGTAGGATCAGCCTGAGTTGCTGTTACATAAGTAGTTTCACTACCTTCATTATCAGTAATCTTAAATCCATCTACTGAACCACCTGACCATGCAGTTGTTACTTTAATAACTGCTTTATTGGCAAAGTAGTTTCTGCCACTTACACTTGGGATCGCACCAATTGTAAATACAGAAGTAGAACTATCTGCTGTTGCAGTTGCTCTAACAATACCATCATCCTGTGCTACTACTTGTGAGTCAACGTATGCTTTAACACTTTGCTGTGTTGGAACTAATGTTGCACTATTACTTGCCATGTTGTCTTCATCGACAAATGCTGTAATAGTAACTGCACCATCACTCAAACTTGCAAATGTTACAGTACCTGCTTTAAGATTAGCATCTGCTAATGTTAAATCACCTGTACTTGAACCCGTTGCTGATGTTGTTGCAAACTGGAATTGGTCAGCACTTTCGTCCCACCCAAAGAATGCATTATCATCGTCGCCTCTTTCAATAACAATACCAGCATCGCCTGACGCAGAGCCAGTAGATCCTGTACCAAGTTCTAACAGTTTGTCAGAAATTGTTGTGTTAGTTGAAGAAACAGTAGTTGTTGTACCATTAACTGTTAAGTCACCTGACAATGTTAAGTTAGTTGCTCCAATGTTTGTTACACCACTTAAAGCACCACCTGTCATTGTAGCAGTTCCGTCAGTTATTGATCCACCTTGTACTGCACCTGAGAATGTACCTGCAACCATACCAGTTAAACTAGTATTAAGGTCTACAGTTAAAGTATCTGTTGCACTAGCGGCTGTAGTAATGTTATTACCACCTGCTATGTCAACAGTATCTCCGCCTGCTACAGTTTGTGAACCTGAATCACCTGTTAATGTCCAAGAAGTAGAAATAGAGGCTGTTGAAGCCGCTGTTACCCTACCCTGAGCATCAATAGTAAGTACTGGAATAGCCGTTGTACTACCATAACTTGCGGCTGTTACCGCTGTGTTATCTAGTGTTACAGTTAGTGTGTTACCACTACCTGATGTAGTTAAGCCTGTTCCACCTGCTATTGTTAGTGTTTCAGTATCAAAGTCAATTGCTAAACTACCAGTTGTCGCATCGTCTGTAAAAGCCAATGTGTTACCAGTATTTACTGCAAGGATTTGGTCGTCAACGTATTTCTTAACAGATTGTTGAGTTGGAATTAATGTTGCACTATCTGAAGCCATATTGTCTTCATCAACAAAAGCAGTTACAGTAATTGTACCATCGCTTAATGATCCATACTGAACTGTTCCAGAAGCAGTTACATCAACACCGGAAAAGTCTCCGCCTGTTATTGTTGCTGTTCCGTCACTTAATGTTCCGCCTTGTAATGTTCCTGAACCAGTTACATTTACTAGTCCTGAAGTAATACTTCCTGAACTAATTGTTACTGTTCCATCTGTTAAACTTCCACCTTGTACTGCGCCACTAAATGTTGCCGCAACACCACCTGTTAAACTACCAGATGCAATGCTTAAAGCACCGTCTGTGATAGTACCAGCAGTTGTAAATCCGCCTGCTGTCATTGTTCCACTTACTGTAGGTGCATTTACTAAGCCAATAGTAATAGCATCGTTTGAAACAGTTGTTTCAATTTCGTTACTAGTACCAGCAAAGTTTAATGTTCCACCAGTTGTGAAGGTGTCGTTTGATCCGCTGTCAGCACTTAATGTGAATGAAGAACTAATACCACTAATTTCAGTATCAACGTATGCTTTAATACTCTGTTGAGTAGCACCTGCTGTTGCTGAGTTAGTAGACATGTTGTCTTCATCTAAGAATGCTGTAATTGTTGCACCACTGGCACCAGTAAATGAAGAACCTGTAACTGCCGCGGCAGTAATCGCCCCTGTTCTTAATGCACTTGCTGTACCTGTGAAAGTGTTTGAGTTTTCTGTAGCATCTGCTATGAAAACAAATTCACTTGCTGAATCATCATAACCAAAGAAACCTTTCTTTGCATTTGATCCATCATGCCAATTAAATTTTATACCTCTGTCTAAGTTGTCGTCTGAGCTAATGCTCGGATCACCTACTTCAAAAATAGGATCGTCAACTTGAACAGTTGTACTGTTTACTGTAGTAGTTGTTCCATTAACTGTTAAAGTTCCTGAAACTACTGCATCACCAGTAATTGTAACCGTTGATGATGTAATATCATCTGAGTTAAGTGTACCTGTTACTGTCAAATCGTTTCCGATTGTTACGTCATTTGGTAAACCAATTTGTATTTGGTTATTTGAAACTGTTGTTTCTACTTCGTTAGTCGTACCTGCAAAGGTTAATGTGTCAGTTCCTAATGTTACTGCATCATTACTTCCGCTGTCCGCCGCAATGGTTAATGCTGTAGATATAGCCGCAGTACTCGCCGCTGTTATTCTACCTTTTGCATCAACTGTTAGCACAGGAACTGCTGTAGCACTACCATAACTTGCCGCACTAACACCAGTACTATCTAGTGTTGTAGTTAAAGTTATGTTCTGGCTACCATCGAATGAAGTCGCTGTCGCGTCAACGTCACCATCGATTGTAATAGTTCTTGCTGTTGCTAATGCTGTTGCTGTATCTGAATTACCAGTTACATCACCAGTTATTGCACCACTGGCATTAATTGTTGTAAAAGACCCTGCCGCCGCAGAGTTGGCACCAATAACTGCGCCGTCTATTGCGCCACCATCGATGTTTACACTATCACTTGCCTGTGTTGAAATAGTTCCTAGTCCCAATGTAGTTCTAGCCGCTGATGCATCAGCATCATCGATTATGGATCTACCAAACGAAGATATATCGGAGGATGCAAATGTGTTAGCACCTGAAGTGTAGATAATTTTATCTTGTGCAACTGAAGTTAAACCAGTTCCCCCTTTAGTGGTTGCTATCGCTGTACCACCCCAGGTTCCTGCTTGAACTGTTGCAAACTCTACGTCTTCTAATGCTGAGCCATTGTCCTTGAATTGGAATTTGTTATTGGAAGAATCATAAACTACGAAACCTCCACTCTTTCCATACTGAACATCTGCGGCAACACCTTTGATTCCAAAGTTTTTTATATTCGCCATCTTGTTACTCCTTAAGGATTATATATCAATATTGATGTACAAGAACGTACCTACCGTACGCATTATACAACTATATTTATCGTATCTATATGTTAATTGGGGGTTACGCCTAGACGTATGTGACTGTGATTTTACCCGCTCCAAGTGTGGCTCCGGAGTGAGTAATTTTTGCTCTAAGAGTAAGTTCGTTGTTCTGACTACTTGGGTATACATAGTTAGGATTAGCAGTATAAGTACCAATGGCACTTAGGTCACTATCATCTCCTTCCATGTATGCATTAATATCACCAGTGTCTCCTACTTCGATAATAGGTGTTGTGCCTGTGAAGTTACTGTATGGTGTAGTTATCTCAACACCAATGTCTACAATTTTTGCTCCAGGTGATATGTTGCCTAGTGATACTGTTTCAACACCACCAAAGCCACCGCCTGGTGTTGCTAAAGTGTATGTTAATGTTTGAGCATCTGTTGCCGCACTATCCTGGTTACCTATTTCTACCCATGCACTACCATCATAAACATACATTGCCCATTCGGCATCACCACTATCAGTAACATAAGCCATGTCACCTACTTGTGGACTTAGTGCATCTCTGGCTGATATGTTTGCAACCACTGTAGTACCAGCACTTCTAACTCCATGCTCTACATAAAGTCCTAAAGGAAACTGTCCATTGTGTACACTTGTTAATCCAAAGTCAGCAATAGGTGTGCCTGTCTTTTCTTCTAAGTCAATTGGGCCACCATCTGTTCTAGTAAGTCTTAAAAATTTACCTGTACTTGCTACTGTGGTTGTAGGTATTCCTGTTACACTATTGTCTCCAGCAAACACTACACTTGATTGTGCATCTGATTGTACATTAAAAATGTTTATAGCATTACCACTTGCTTCTTCTAATTTTATTTGTCCAGTACCTAATACTTCTGTGGTTAAGTTAGTTATGTTTAACGCATCAATAGTAGACTTAATGTCTGTGCCGTTAGCAATCCCGGCTCCATATTGTGCATTACCACTTGGACTTGTTGTTACGTTTATTAATACATTACCTGCACCAGTATTAATATTAGCACTAAATGGTATGTATCCACCTAATATACCATAACTATAATCACTGGTATCCGATGTTGCACTTGTTGGTACAGGTGCTTCACTGGCTGTAACAGATGTATTTGATGCATTGTTTATGTCTGTAACTGCATTTGCAATACTTGTTCCAGTACTTAGTGTTACATTAGTACTGTTAATTTCCATTACATTGTTTAGAGTTGTTGTAGCATTAGATATGTTTCCTGTTGCTACAGAACTTACTGCGTCCTTAATCTTTAAGAACATTATCTTACCTGTATCTGTAGTAGTTAAGTCGCCGTCTGTGTCAGCATATATAAAACTACCTATACTTCCTGGCAAAGCAGGATTAAAATCTATAATTTGGTTTTGTGGTTTAACTTTAAATCTATCTGGTCCTGGTCCTACATAACTAATAACACCAATTGTTCTGGAGATTGTAGATGCATTTGCTTTTTCATAAGTACCACTTTCTGAAACTACAACAACATCTCCTCTAGCAAAAGTATGTCCTGTCTTTGCTAATGGATAATGTTCTGCTGGATTCATGTATTCAAATCTACTAACAATGTTTGGATAAAAATCTGAACTTACAACACTTGCTGGCAGAGGATCTATCATAGGTTTGCCTTCGCCATTTAATGTAAACAATACTCCTGTACCTGGTACACTGAATATAGGTGAACCTGTACTACTTCTAAACACATTATATCTATCTATATCTTCTGCAACACAAACAACTGTGGTTGCATTCTTACTAGTAATTGAAACAATCTGGAGGCATTTTCCATCCTGTGAGCCTGCCACCCAGTCACCAACACTTACGTCCATGCCGTTATATTTTCTATTTTCTCTTGTTTTATGAGAACCATGTGTATATTCTGTAACAGTGAATGTTAAAGTATATTGATATGGTTTTGCTGAGCCGCCACCTGACCACCAAGGATCACCTTCGCCGTCATTGTGTTCCCAATTCTTATATGCAGATGCAGATGTATAAGACAGTTGTAAAACCTTTGCTGGTTTGTAAACGTCTAATGTTGAATCTGCACTTTTATTAAATATTGTTTCTGCCATGGTTATTAACTACCCATTATAAAGTATATCCAAGCATGACTTGTTTGTCCAAAGCCACTGCTTGATCCTGTTTCGGAACGTGTCAAACTCATTGTTACGTTTGCACTTCCTAAAGTACCATGTGGACTGCCACTACCATCTAATTTTAATGTAGTATTAATCGCACTTTGTATCTGACTTTTTATATTATACTCTGAGGTAGATTGGCTATAACCATAAGCCGTAATTCCTAATGGTGGATGATTATAGTTTCCACCAAAGTCAACTATAAATTCGCAACTGTTTGAAGCCGCATTATTAACTGTAACATTTCCTAGATTAGTACTCTTATCACTAATACCTCCAGTACCCTGAGCAGTATCTATTGCACCTGCTGAAGTATAATATATTTTAAAGTATTCATAACTTGTTCCGGAGCCGCCACCACCGCCACCACTTATGTTTACATTAGCAACACTAGTAATCCTACCACTAGCATCTATTGTAAACTGTGCTGACTTGGTAGCACTACCGTATGTTCCTGCTGTTGCTCCTGAGTCTGTTATACTAATAGCACCACTAGAGAATGTAACTCCTGTGCCACCACTTAGATAACTTTCTACATTAGCATCACCATAATTGCCCGATACACTTGCCAGTGTGCTTGTTAAGTCTACGTTTCCTGATTGTCCAGTTAAACTAATTACATTTCCTGATATTGTCATATCCTGACTATCAGTTTCAGATGTTATGAATGAACTTAAATCTGGTGGTGTAAATGTATAAACACCTGTCCCGCTGTTGTATCCTAAACTACCACTACCACTTGCTGATGCTGTAGTTACACTAAAGTCTGTTAGTGCCGCTCCACCACCGTCTGCACCAGCGGCACCTGTTGCCCCTACTGGTCCACGTATGTTTCCAACATTTTGTGTGCTGGAATTACTATATGTTAGTGTTAAATCGTTACCTGACAATGCTACTGATGTAATACCGTTACCATCAGTACCTGCCGCTCCTGTTGATCCTGTTGAACCTGCTGGTCCAGTAGCACCTGTGCTACCTGCTGGCCCTTGAGGTCCTGTGGCTCCTAAACCACTTAAATCTAATGTAGTACCATCATATGTTAAGTCACTTCCACTTAATGCTATAGTTGGTCTACTTGTTAAATCTGTAAATAGTCCGCTTGTTCCTACTGTGGATAGCGAACTTGTATCTGCCTTTGTGGCAATTGAATTTGTTATTGTTGTACTAAAGTTTGCATCGTCACCTAGTGCCGCCGCTAATTCATTTAATGTATCTAATGTGCCTGGAGCACTATCAGTAATTGCCGCTACTATTGTTGACTGTGTTGCATAGCCTTGAGCACCTAAGTATGTTGCAACATTACTGTCACCATAGTTACCACCGCCAGTTGCTATTGCACTTGTTAAATCTACTGTGGTACCACTACCACTAATAGTTATTACGTTACCTGAAATACTTAAATCTTGACTATCTGTATTAGTATCTGTATCTGCTGAATTAATCCATGCTGTACCATTGTATTTTAATACTTGTCCATTTGTTGGACTTGTTATAGTTACATCTGTTAATTCTGGTAAAGTATCATGTGAAGTTTTTAGTACACTTAAATCAATTGAATTGCCATCACTAATACTAATTGTGCTTGTACCAGCATTCCAACTTAGTGATTGTGTACTTCCACCGCTTTGTGCTACCCAGTCATAGTCTGAACCATTCCAACTTAATACTTCTCCTGAACTTGCTGTACCTGTATTAAGATGTACATCAACATTTGCATCTGCATAATTTGTTCCGCCACCGCCACCACTGTTATTGTCATCTGCTGGTGCCCAACTAGTACCATTGTATTTTAATACTTGTCCGTTAGTTACACCTGTTGTGGCTACGCCTGATAAGTCATCTAATGTAAGTGTATCTAATGCTATAGTTACATTCTCATCACTTGCATCAGTTGATACTGTGATTTTGTTTCCGCCTCTAATGTCTAAGTCATTACCTGTTGTGGTATATGACGTAGTACCATTAGTAACAATAAGGTTACCAATAGAGTTGGATGTTATAGCACTATTTGTTTCTGCTTTGGTATAAACATCACCTGCCTGAGCAAAGTTTGCCGCAGGTACTGATCCTAAGTTTTGTGCATTTACGGCTAAGTCTGCCGTACCTCTAAAGTATGTACTAAAAATTTGTGAGTACTTAGAAGTTGAATTACCTATGCTGTATAAATTGTTTATTGCAGGTTGATAGTTTGCATTAGTTGTTACTGCTACGGCAACGTGAGCATTAAAGTCTGCTCTATCTGTTTTACCAGTTATGTCAGTTCTATTTGCAAAACTTATTGTGTTTGAACCGTCTGTAACTAATACTTGTCCAGCAGTACCATCTGCTGTAGGCAATGTCATGCCACCAAATGTTAAATTTGTACTAACTAAATTATTAGATGTAACTGTACCATCTGCTATTGTTACGTTTTGAGTACTACCTAGTATGCTTAATGTAGTTCCGTCATATAATAAGTTATCAGATCCATTTGCAACGTTACCATCTGTATTAGTAACTAAAATTGTACTTGCATTGGCTGTGCCTAATGCTAAAGAACCTGATCCAACTACTGCATCAATAGTAATAACGTTGTCGTTAAGAGCTATTGTGGCATTTGCACCTGCTTGTAGTTTATAGAACTCTAAGTAAGAACCATCGTTTTGTTTGTATAAACCAACACCATAAGTACCTACGTTTCTGCCTATTCCTGTGACACTTGCATTGGCACTAACTGCCGCTGTTTCATTTTTAAAAGATCCAGTCGAGGCATCATACACTAAGATTTGATTATCTGTTATACTGTCTATATTAAATGTTATATTGTCGTTAGTTCCAATTGGCATACTGTAATCCTGCTATGTTATAGCAGTATTTATCACTTTTGGAAGTTTTTGGCTGTTAAGCAGACATGCGGATATATGCTATCGAGCCATAATCCGTTAAGTATGTAGTACCATCACCTAAATAAGACCTATCCATCTTAACTCTTAGGTATGTAAAGTTACCATTAATATTGTATGCTTCTGTACCTGTGAAGCCATCTGTACCCGTTGTTGGGAATGTTTTGAACCCTCCAGAATTAACACTTTGCCCACCTGGTATTTGGATTGGAAAGTAATCTGCATCTGTTGGAGTTAAAGATAATGTTCCTTCTACAGTAACTCTACCTTTAAATGCGGCATACTGTATAGCAATGGTGTGCATACCATCTGAGTAGCCGTAATAACTATCACCTTCTACTTTAGTTGTAGTAAGATTCATGTTGGATGCTGTTGATCCTTGCACTAAAACTGATTTTCTATTAATGGTCATAATTGTATTTATCGCTTTTAGTCATTTTTTATGATAATAACTCTGATAATATTTTTAATAACATTGCCTTTTTGTAGTTTCATAAAGAACTGTACGTCTTCAATATCCTTTTCATTCAAGTATGTATTCCGTGTGTTTGTTTTACTATCAGCAACACTCATTACATTATCACCTAAATCCTCAAAATACTTGTACCAATTACTGCTTTGGTGTGTTTGAGTAACAACATTGGCGGCTCCGTATACTTCTGCAACCTGAGGCCAATCCCAAACAATCTTTGTATCATATGTACCAAAGTATTTGTTTTTTCTTATTTCCCATTGCTCTAATGCATAGTTACTAGTAGAGTTAACCTTTTGTAATGCATCACAATGTGATTTGCTAATTGGACCCATAATTAAATTTACTGCATCACCAAATATATACATAAACTCTTCGAATGCATCTAGTGTTTTAAAATACACATGCCTAGTATAGTTGTCTACTATCTTCATATGTTTGCTATGAAAGTCATCATGCACATACCTAACAATAGCCGCAGACTTATCTATGTCTGCATAATTGATACTATTACCAATTAATCTAACTTTGAAAGGGTATTGTGAATAGTATACTTTATCAGAGGCTACTATCTTACAATCATACTTCCTTGGGTCTAGTGGTTTCAATATTTACTACTCCATCTATGTGCTGAACAGTAACAAATAAGTTTTTCATATCCTCAAATAGAATCTTTTTACTTAAAGGTTTCTTTAGTTCATTTTCGAACAATCTTTTTAATGGTCTCGCTCCCATTGATGGGTCGTATCCTTCATTTACAAAGTAATTAATTGCACTAGTGTCTAACTCTATTGCAATGTTTCTCTCTTTTAATTGTTCATTAATTTCATCTTCTAGACGTTTTACAATCTTTTCAACAACAACTTTATCTAGTTTGTTGAATCTAATTACAGCATCTAGTCTGTTTCTAAACTCTGGTGTAAAGAAACTTTTAACTGCCGCAACGTCTGTATCGACTTTAGTATTTTTACCAAAACCAATTTTAAGTTTCTCTGCATCTGCGGCTCCTAAGTTACTGGTCATTAACAATACAACATTAGTAAAGTCTGTCTTTTTACCTGTTGCTCCTGTTAAATGTCCATCGTCCATTACTTGTAATAGAACTTGCAGTACTTCTGGTGCGGCTTTCTCAACCTCATCAAGTAGTAATACACAATTAGGATTTTCTTCTACTGATGTAAGCAGTTGTCCTTGCCCCATTTTGCCTTCAGCATGTCCAACGTATCCTGGAGGAGCACCAATTAGTTTACTCACACTATGTCTTTCTTGATACTCTGACATATCAAAACGTATTAGTTTGCTTTCTAATGCTACTGCTAATTGTTTTGCACTTTCTGTTTTACCTGTACCAGTTGGTCCTACTAATAAGAAACTACCCACAGGCTTATTATCTTCTCTTAATCCAGATTTAGCAACTAGTATACTTTCAACAATACTATCAATTGCTTCGTCTTGTCCGTATACTTTTGTTTTGATTCTCTTATCTAAACTTTTATATCCTTCTGTGCTATCAACATCAATAACGTCTTTACCAATCTTACTCATCTTGCTTATAACATGAAGTATATCATCTTGTTGTACTTCTGTTTCGCCTCTAAGTTTAGTTCTGGCTCCGGCGGCATCAATAATATCTACTGCCTTATCAGGAAAGAATTTATTCTTAATGTATCTGTCTGCTAAGTCTACACTCTTTTCTACCATTTCATCTGTGTATGTTACACTATGGAAATCTTCAAAGTAAGGTTTAAGTCCTATAGCAATCTTAATTGTATCTTCAACATTAGTAGGCTCAATGTCTATTCGTTGGAACCTACGCATTAATGCTTTGTCTTTTTCAAAATGAGTTGCATACTCATCATTAGTTGTAGCACCCATAGTAAGCATCTTACCTCTTCCTAATACAGGTTTTAATAAGTTTGCTATATCAACATTACTACTACCAGCACTACCGGCGCCCATAATCATATGTATCTCATCAATAAACAAGATTATGTTTTTGTTCTTTTCTAAATTATCTAGTACAACTTTGATACGTTCTTCAAAGTCTCCTCTATATCTAGTACCAGCAAGTAAGGCTCCTATGTCTAAACTATATACAGTTTTCTCTTTAAGTGCATTTGGTACTTGACCTTCTACAATCTTTAATGCTAGTCCTTCTGCAATAGCAGTTTTACCTGTGCCTGGTTCACCTATTAGTAATGGATTATTCTTTTTACGTCTAGCAAGTATGTGAACTAAATCATCTACTTCTTCCATTCTACCTATTAGTGGATCTATATCACTCTCTGCGGCTTTGTCATTCAAGTTAATTAAAAACTCTTCTGCATCTTTCATAGCATCGCCAACAGTTTGATGCTTAGTTAAATATTCTATAAGTTTAAATCTATGTATACCGTTAAGTTCTAGTAAATATCTAGCATGTGTATTCTCTTCTGAAAGAATACTAACAAGTAAGTCCATTGCATTTACTTGTTCTCTAGCACTAAAAATAACTTGGGCAAAGGCTCGTTGTAATACACGTTCAATACTTACAGTTTTCTTAGGTCTACCGTCATATGGTACTTCACCATGTAGTCCATTATAGTCTGTATCGTTTAAGTATTCGTGCAAGTCAGACTTAGCAACTTCCCAATCACATTCAATTTGTTGAAGTATGTCTGTTACATCAGTATCTTCCAGTAAGCAGTACACTAGATGTTCTAGTGTTACATACTCATGTTTGTTGTCTGTTGCATAATTAACTGCACATTCTATTACATTATCTACGTTGCTCATACTACTATTTACATCTCCTTGTCAATAAATTCACTTAATTTTTGTAACTGTTTATCTGTTAAATTTGGTGTTGTTACATCTACAATAACAAATAGGTCTCCTATGCCTCTTCCTTGGGGGTTTGGCATACCTTTTCCTTGTAATTTTAATCTACCTTGTGGTGCCGTATTTTTTGGAACCTTTACCTCAAACTCTTTTCCATCTAAATGTTGAAACCTTACAACTGAACCTGTTAATGCTTCTAAGTAATTTACTTGTACTTTGATAAACAAATTATCTCCGTCCCTTCCCCACTCATGTGGTTCATGTATATGCACTCTACATATTAAATCACCTGGTGGTAAACCTTGATGTTGCACAGGACCTTTACCACGCATTACAAATTTAGCACCTTGGTCAGTACCCATTGGTATAGTTAGTTTATACTTTGCATAACCTGTATCAATAACTTTTTCTGTGCCTACATAAACTTCTTCTAAGTTTACATGCACATCACATACTGCATCTGGATTACGTTGTGGTCTTCTTTGTTGTTGAAAACCTCCTCCAAATATGTCGCTGAATATATCTCCAAAAGGACTGCCTTGTCCAAAAGGATCCTGTCCTTGAAAAGGACTTGGATTATCATACTGCTGTTTTTTGTCTGGATCGCTTAGTGTTTCGTATGCTTCTTGAATCTTTTTAAATTCTTCTTGGTCTCCACCTTTGTCTGGATGATGTTTACTCGCAAGTTTACGAAAGGCAGTTTTAATTTCCTTTGCATCTGACTGTGGTGTAACACCTAATGTTCGATAGTGATCCATGACTTAATTATATACTAGTGCTGTAAGAAAGTCAAGTTAAAACTATGCTAAGTCGTCTATTAAATCGAGGATGTTTTGAATTGTTCTAACATTGTCAATTTCATCATCTGCAATTTCAATGTCAAATTCGTTTTCCAATGCTATAACTGTTTCAACTGTGTCTAAACTATCAAAGTTTAGGTCGTCAAATAAGTGTGCATCTTGCGTTACTTTATCTATATCAATCTGTAATTCAGTTGATATAACTTTTTGTAGTCTTTCTAGGTTTGTCATTAGTCGTCCTTACCACCTATGTTTGGCAGTAGTGATTTGATACTGAATGCACTTTTAGTTTCTTCTACACTAGGTGCTTCAGTAGTTGCTGGTTGTTCATTATCCGCTTCTGCGGCTTCTTTGTCGTTATCTTGTCTTTCTTTATTTTCTTCTAGCCAACCTTCTTTACCTTTGGGAGCAGTTGCTTCTCTATAGTAGTAAATTATATCTTTCTGTTGACCTATATATCGTTTAATTTCTTGTAAGTTAGCAGACATTTTTTCATATCCTACAGGAGTCATTGCAAATATTACAAAGTCTCCATCTAACATGATTTCTACTTCTGCTATTTTTTGTTGTAAGTTACCACATACTTCAATTACACCATTACCATCTGTTAAGTGTTCTAATTCAATACGATTGTTTTCAGCATCACGTTGTACTCTACGTCTTGTTTCTTGCCTTTCTTCATCGAAGTATTCCTCATACGCAAATCGTTCAGTAGTGTAGTACCACTTATCTTTGTTTATTTGTTTCTTGCCTGTTGCAGGTTTGCATGGTGTATTAGTTATAACTTTCCAGTCTACATCATTTAATGCTATTTCTGGTGGTAAAGGTGGTGCGTATATTTCAACTTCTACTGTTTCAGTTATAACTTTAACTGGAGGTAAAGGTTGAAAGCCACCCCTTGAAGCACATGACGTCATGATAAATGCTAGTGCTATAATTGAAAATGTCTGTAATGTTTTTCTGTTTAAAATATCCATTGTAATAATAGTGTCAGTAGCACTCCTTTCGAAAATGCTATCCATAAGTATGTGTAATCGTTTATATTGTATTTGTCTTGAAAGTCTTCAACGTAATCTCTGTGCCATGCTATAGCATCTGTAATTTTTTCTTTAATCATCTTTTCTCTCCACGTTGTTTAAATTAGCAACTTCCTTACTATCTTCTTCTACTGCTCTAAAAACATCTTTAGTAGCATTGTTGGCTCTACTTTCTATCATGCCTGGTCTTAACCTAGATAGTTTAGTAAAGTTATGGTCGTTAAATATCTTTTGGGCTTCTTTTGCCTGTCTTTCCCACTCATTGGATTTGACTGTAAGGTCTCCAATTTGTGCTATTTGTCTGCTGTTACTATCTTCTAAACTTCTGATAGTTGCTTCGTTGGTATCTGCCGCAGTTTGTAATGCAACATTGTGTTGGTTAAGTACGTTAATTTGTATTTGCTGTTCTTCTACTTGCTTAGTTAAGCCGCCAACTATAAAAGTATGGGCTCCATAGGCAAAAAGTAATGCTATACCAACAAATGGTAATGATTTAATAAATGCTAACATGGTTTTGCAACTAACACTTGGTCAGTAGCAGGGCTATGAAATACTATATGTTTGTTGATTGGAATGATGTTTAAATCTCCTCTCATACTTTCTAAAGTACTTACTAGTGTTTTATCCCAATCGTAATCTATTGCCGCTTCGGATATGCCTGCTTCTTCTAGTGTTACCTTTCCTTCTCCAAATTGTATAAATTCTAACTGTACGTTGTACTTATAATCTTTTAACGTGAGTGTGTTATTTTCTAGAACACAATCTCCGACATTAGTATTATTTTTAATAAAATCTTGTATCTCAGTTATTTTCATTTGTTCTGCTTCTTCAGTTTGTTGTTCTTTAGTTTGGTAAGTCTCAGGTGATTGCTTTATAATTGTTTCAAGCATAGGATCATCTATAGATAGCTCTGAATCAGAAAGTAAAGGTTTTACTTGCCAATCAAGTTTACCACTTACATTAACAATATCTTTTACAAGACCCCTAAGTCCTTCTACCATACCTTCTTTTCTATCTACTTCAACAAAAACCATATAAAAATTATCTTCATTTGGATTTGGTGTTACTTCGACATCTCTATGTTCATGTACACTCTTTGAAATAAACTTTGCTAAATCGTCTCCAGCCGCTTGTTCTGTGACATAAAAACCTATAACTGCAATCTCTTCTTTCTCACCAGTCTTTGGTTCGAACTCGTCTACACTAACTTTATTTGTAACTACACCTTGTAGGTCGCCATGTTTCAATGCTTCATTTATCATACTAATGGGTCCTCTTGTGCTGGTGCCATCATGTTAGGGTCTGGATTAACGTTAGGTTGTTCTAATGCTTGGTCTTGAGCACTTTGCATTGCTTCTAAATCAACATAACTGTCTTCAGCCGCTTCTACTTGTTCCTTACTAAACTCATCTACATAACGTCTTGGCATTTTAATCTCAACTATCCAAACAGGATGGTCTTGTTTTTTTGCAACACGTCTTGGATTCATACCTCTAACTTTAACTTCTGTATCTTCTATGCTTTTAATAGGTCTTGAAGTAACTAGTGTATCTTTATACATCTTAACTTCACAGTCGTTTTCTTTTAGACGTAATATTCCTTCTGGATCAGGCATTGACTTATGTTTATACATTAGTGCAACTTCTATAAAATATCTACCTAACTTAGGTCCAGCAATTACTTCGCCTTTGTTCCAATTTTTATATGCATATAAGTCAAAGTTGTCTACAACGCCTTCAAACTCACATAACATATCCAAAAGAGTATTGGTTTCTGATATCTTTTTTACGTTATCGTTAATAATTTTAATAGTCTGCATGTTATATATTTCCTAATTACATGTATTTATGCAAAAAAGATAAACACCAGCCGTTTTTTAAAACAGGTGTTAAACATTTTTTGCCCTATGCTAAATATTTTATGTATTATGATAATCAACCATATAAAAAGTTGTAGACAAACATTACATCCAACGCAAACCGTGATGGGGCAATCCATTTACGGTTTTTTTATGGCTCAACCAAGGAGACAATTATGTCAAGAAGAAAACGAAAAGAACGTCAATTCAAAACTAAATTTAAGGAGAACGCACATTTGAAGATAATCGCAGGAGGTCAAGTCGAGACAATAAAACGACAAACCAAAGTAAACATAGTTCCACGTAACTTTAAACAAGACGACTTATTAGGATTATTATCCGATTCCAACAAACCCATTGTATTCGCTACAGGACCAGCAGGAACTGGTAAAACCATTGTGAGTACACTATATGCAATAAAGCAATTTAGAGAAGGTAAATGTGATAAGATAATAATTACGAGACCAGCAGTTAGTGTAGATGAGCAACACGGATTTTTGCCCGGTACATTAGTGGAGAAGATGGCTCCATGGACACGACCTATAATGGATGTGTTCGAAGAATACTATCACCCCAAAGAAATTGAATATCTTGTTGAGGAGAACAAGATAGAAATAGCACCATTGGCATACATGAGAGGTAGGACATTTAAAAATGCAATCATACTTGCAGATGAAATGCAAAATGCTACCAAAGAACAAATGAAAATGTTATTAACAAGAATAGGAGACAATAGTAAATTAATAGTTAATGGCGATTTGAATCAACATGATAGAGGCTATGAGACCAATGGACTTAAAAACTTTTTAGAATTACTTAAATTAGATAGTTCTAGTATGATGGGTTTAGTTGAATTTGACCATAATCAAATTGAAAGACACCCGGCAGTTAGTGAGGTACTTAGGATTTTTCAATCCGAGTAAGTAACTCATTTAAAACGTTCTGACACAGTTCACCGAATTGGGAGTCTTGTATATCATATAAGTCTCTCATTCGGTCTACTGCACTCTGTACCGCTCTCAGCGGATCTGGATTTCCCCCAGCCACATGTTTCCAAACAAAACCGCCTGGTTTAAATTCTGGCTCTTTTAAAATTTCTTGAATATTATCCAATTTGATTAGACACTGATGCCATGTAATGATTACCATCGCCTTGGTCAATCAAAGGATCTATTGATAAATTAAGTTCTGCTACTGCTTCTCTAATTTGTGGTGTGTTGTAGTCTACTGTGATTATTCTTCCTGGCTTTCTTAGTAAGCCACTTAGTTCGTAAAACGTTCTATTCAACATATCTTGATAATCAAGGGGAGACATATCTCCTTCTGTAGGTACAACAAAAGGCAAACTACAAAATATAAGGTCAGTTTTATGTCTTAAATCGTCCCAACCTTCTGTGCTTAGAACATTATGGGGAATAGTTATATCTTTATAGTCAGCATAATCATCCCAATCTGCTTGATATATTTGCTGTTTGAAATCTTCAATAATTGTAACTTTTTTGCCTTTGTCTAAATATTTTTTTGCTAGGGCACCGTTGCCTCTGCCAAACTCTACTAGAGTGATGTCTGTAGCATCCTCCATATAGATGTCTAAAACAGTGATTGTGGCTGAATCATAGGATTCTATTAGCATACTTTAGTCCTCATTTATGTATGTATTTAACTTAACTGCTCGTTTATCTTCTATAGAATTGGTTTAAATAATATTGCTGGTTTAAAATTTAGACTGGCATTTAAGGGAGAATAAAATGGATATACTTAAAAAGGTTAGCGATTGGGCTAACAGTTTAACACAAACAGGTTTATCCTTACTAGCACTAGGAGTGGTACTTGAAGTACTATTCGACGGAGTCGGAATTCCATTCTGGCCCAACATTAGTGTAGTCGGAAATATAATGGACATACTTGGAAGACTATCCGCAGAAGGATTGCTTGGTCTTGTAGGTGCGTTTGTATTATATCATCTCTTTACCCGTAAGTAGGTGAAGTAGGTACACTTTGAGAGGCTCTTAGGAGCCTTTCATTTACAAGAAACTACAGCACAGGCTTCCTTAAATGATAATTAAATGCTTATGGGGAATTTATGGCAAAACATAAACGGAAGGTAAGTGCCTTCAAAACATTTACATGGCGTATCGTCGCCTCTACTGACACATTCTTAATTGGATGGATTATATCCGGTAGTTCAACTATAGGATTAAGTATTGCTAGTATAGAAGTAGTAACAAAGTTATTTTTATATTATTGGCATGAACGAATTTGGGAAAATCACGCAAGAAAGTTTTAACTTATAATGTCATCAAATATTTCTTGAAAGTCTTGTGGTGTAAATGGAACAGGATGACTGATGTATGCACTATCTCTTACAGCCTGTGCTATAAATCTATCTTCATGTTGGTCTATGTATCTAGATATCAAATCCCATTCTAAAATATACTGTCCGTATACTGCTAAAACTTGTTGAATTGGTGTATGCTGATATACGTCTGGATCTTTCTCTAAAGTTTTTGCAATTACATATGGAGCAAATAACGTATTAAGTTCTCCATGTGATAAGTCTGTGTTGTTAGCAATAGCATACGTGATAGTATGTATGTGTCCTAATCCACAGTCCATTGCCTTACTACCTAACAATCCTACAATAGCAATATCTTCACGCCATTGATAGTCTATTTCGTGTGCTGGTAAATGCTTTAATGCTAGTTGTATACCATACAATGCACTACCTTCTGCTATAGGGTTCTTTAGACTGCTTACGGCTCCTTCTAAGCAATGTGTCATGGCATCTAGAGCAACTACTTCGCTTATTCTTTTAGGTAATGTTAATGCTAACGTAGGGTCTACTATAATAACATCTGGTTGTACACCAATATCATAAACACTTTTCTTTGTGTGGTCTGGTCTTACAATCATAAATCCTTTTGTAAGTTCTGTGCCAGCATAAGTTGTAGGTACTAGTAATAAGTTTGGTCTATTAGTTAAATTAAAATACACTACTGCTTTGGCTAGGTCAATTACACTACCTCCACCTATGCCAATAATAGTATCTGCTTCACTTTGTTTAAATGCCTCTATGGCTTGATTAACACTTTCTTCAGTTGGGTCTACAAACGAATCTATGTACATAACTGCATTATCAAAACGTGCATTGTCTATTACATGATTAAGTTTGTCTTGGTCTAAACTGCTTGTAGCAATTACAAAGACTTTAGATATTTCTAATTCATCCCTAAGGTCTTTAAGGAATATATTAAACGCATCCTTCTCTATAATTATGTCTACATTCTGTTCTTTAAATCTCGCCATTTTTCTGTAGAGCAATCATAAAGTGGTCTTCTTCAAGATCCGGTCTATCCCAATTTGTGTTAAGGTATTTTTCTGTATTACAGTTCTTTGCTTTTACCCATGCATCTGTACTGCGTCTAATATTTGCTTTGTTATAGTCTGGAATAATCATTACTCCGCCTTCTGCTAATGCCCACCACCATAACTTAATTGTTTCTGATATAACCATTTCAACTGTATTAGGACTTTGTTCTAGTCTCCAAGGTAAGTTTACATACACCAAATCGTATGGACCATCGTCCTCTATTTGTTTTTGGTTTACTTCTAATGGAGTTGTGCTGTTAAACTGTATGCCATCTAAAGGTATATCTCTAAATTTTATATGTTCTTGTAAATCTAGTTTATGCTGAGCACCTTGTGGATGTAAGTCAAATACATCATGTAAATGTATTTTAACTTCTGTCATCGCTCTAATCTTTTCTACAGTACTTGCTTTAGTCTGCATAAACTCATTGATTAATATCTGGCTTTCGCTTAATGCACTATAATTCATAAGGACCATAAAGTGATCCTTATCTAACATTCTGTTTAGATCCTTCTCCTCAATTAGGTGCATTAGTATTTCTTCAGTATCTGGAAGTCAAAAGGCTTAACTGTTTTAATTTCTATAGGATTATCATTAATATCAATACCTATAATGTGTGTTGCAGTTTTCTTTGATATACTCTTTAAATCAAATGTCTTTTTACTTCTAGTTGTAGTTTGAGTGCCGTCTTCTATCTTAGTAATAACTTCATCTTCAAACCATACTGTTACTTCGTAATGTTCTACCCATAAGGCGTGCCACCAATCTTTAATACGTTGTAACATTATATCTCCTATAAACTATTCATTTCCAGTTCAACTAATGTGGCGGCTAAATTTATTTCTGGATCTGCCACTGCCACACTTTTAGCAATACCGTTACGGATGATAACTATTGCTTGGTCTTGCTTCATATCTGTGTCACCCCACAGATTAAGGTTACGGTACATAAACTTGTACACTTCTTCATATTCTTCAGGTCTTGCCTGACTAACAATCATTCCTCTTGCTTCTTTGTATTTACCTGCTTTAAACAACTCTACAGCACTGAGCATCCAATCCGATGTATTACCATCACCAGCCTGTGGTTTCTGGAGTACACCATCAACTACATTTTGCTGAGTAAGATTAATTGCTTTACGCAAATCAGGATATGTTGCTTGTACATAAGTGTCTAATGTTTCTAAATCCATTTCAACACCTTCTTCAATACAAATAGTTGCAATTCTGGCTGTGAACTCTTTGGTATCTAGTTTTTCAATGTGGAAACCCTGGCACCTACTATGAAGTGCCGGGATAATCCTTTGTGGGTAGTTACAAGTTAATATAAATCTACAACTTGTATGATACGTTTCCATAACACCACGTAAAGCCGCCTGTCCATTTGGAGTGATATAGTCAGCCTCATCTAGCAATACATATTTCATATCGCCGAAAGGCATTGTGCTACTAAAATTAGTAATCTTGCTCCTAATAGTGTCTACACTATTTTCATTAGATGCATTAATCTCTAGTATATCCATACTATCAACATCTAACTCTTGCAATAACACTTTTGCAAGTGTTGTCTTTCCTGTTCCAGGTGCTCCGCTGAATAATAAATGAGGTAATGCCCCATCCTCTTTCCAGCCTGCTACTTGCCTACGTTGATTATCATCTCTAAAAACATAAGTGTCTATGCTACTAGGACGATACTTTTCTACCCACAAATCTTTCATGTATTAAATTCCTGTATTTAATATAGTTATTGATTCTACGTCATTATATTCGCCGTTTGTGGTAAACGAACGTGTTGTTGTAGTTCTTTTAACCATACCACTTGGAAGGTTTTCATAACTAATGAGTTTCTGCTCAACTAGTCCAGTTCTTGGTTGCTCAAATACAAGGTCATTCTTGTAGTCTGAGATAATTCTTGCAGACTTAGTAAAAGTCCCTTTTGTTTTATAATCTGTTGTCATAATCTTCTCCATTATTATGCTTACATTATACATTGTTGTAATACATAAGTCAAGCATTAATTTGATAAATAATAGAGAAAGCATAACTGTAGGAGTTATTAAGTGGCAAACGAATATCGATTTGGACAAAAAGGCGTAAGCACAGACTTACAATTTGGTAAAAGAGGACCAAGGTTAGTAGCAAATGCTACAACATCCGCATTACAAGTAACAGCAACAGACGGTACAACATTAAATAATGTAAGAATCGCTGATGGTGTAATAGCCAGTGACGCCGTTACCAAGTCCCAATTAGACGCCAGTGTTGCTAATATTAGTACAAATGCTTATAATATTACACTAGGAACTGGTGGTGACGGTGATTTTGTCAGCCCAGGTAGTGTTACATCTTTAACAAGCTCAACTACAGTAACAGAGTCCATAGATAGATTGAATGAGACTATGGAAAACATAAGAAACAATACTTATGTTAAAAGTGTAGACGCAACAACTAATGTTAGTTCAGGTGGTAATCCTTTAACAGTAACATTAACAATATCAGTAGTTGGTAATGCAAATAGATATACAATTGATTGGGGAGATGGAGATACAACTACAGCAACTTCAGATAGCACTCCAAGTCATACATATACTGATAATACAAATTCACCATATGATGTAGTTATTACAGCATTTAATAACAATGGATCAGGTGAAGGTAGTACAGCAAGTATTACAAAAACTAATTTTATAACATTGTACACAGCAACTCCTGTAGCAAACTTTGATTTATTTGCCGCAAGTTCAGGTGGTAGTGCATTATCAGGTAACAGCAGAGAGATAGATGCTGGTGAAACAATGTATTTAGAAAATACAACAACAAATTCAGGTTCAGCAACATGTACATACGAAATTAATTGGGGAGATGGCGGTGCCAATACTTCAGTAAGTTCAGGTGGTACAGGTGATGTTGGACAAGCAAGAGCAAGTCATACTTATACAGCAGACAGTGGTAGTTCAATGTATACCATTACAATGCAACAGACTGCTCATAGTACAGCAGACCCAGGTGAGGTTGGCAGTACAACAACAGATTCATTAAAAGTTTACAACCCAAGTATTGCGGCACCAAGTGGATTAAGTACTAAAACAATTACATTTGGTGAAAATAGTACAGGTTCAAGTCCAAGAGCGGCAGTAGGATTTACAGACAATAGTTCAGAAGATACAGTTGCTAGTGGATCAAGTGTTACAAGAATAACAAATGCAAGTGCAGGTGCTAATACAGAATCAACTACATTAACTAGTTTTGCTTATAATGGTGATTCAGGAACATTAACTGCAACAATAGATGCTAGTGCCGATGGTGCTATTACATTTAGTAATGCTGATGATAGCGGAACAAATGCTGGACTAACAATAACAGAAGAAAGTGATTACCAGTTCTTAAGTGCAAGTGGTACTTCAGTTTCATTTAGTAGTTCAATATATACACCAGGTCTATATCAAGGTTTCAAATCAAAAGTTAGTAAGTCAACAGCAGGATTGGCAGTAGGTTCTCATAGTTATAAACTAGGACATAGTGCAACTGGTGATACTAACATATTAAGTTTTATAAAAGATGATGTTGTAAGTTCTCCAACAGTGGTAATGGCAAACGCAATTATTACACAGTCTAGTGCAGGAACATTAAAACACATTTCAGGTGTGCCTTATTACACAAACGATGCTACATTATCCCTTGCAGGTGTTGAAGTATATGATTGGATTGGACAATGTTATGCAAGTACAACTACTCCGTTCCAAATAGCAAATGGTACTAACCAAGAATCAACAAGTGGTAGTGCAATTGGTTCACAAACTTATACATACGCAGATATAGATGGTTCAACAAGTTTCTTAACTGGTGGTGTTCCAGAAGCAAACACTGGTCCAAACAGTGGAGCGGCATATACATTAGGTGCAGTAACAGTTAATGTAAATGGTGGCGGTATAGGTATTGAACAACTTAAAGCAAGAATGTTTAGTGTAAATGGCAATGGTAGTTATCAAGAATTTACAGGAAAATATATTAGTGCATTTAATGGTAGCACAGGAATTGATGAAGAGAATATTCCAGTATCAGACAGTTTAGGTGCAGGATTTGATGATGACGGTAAAAGAATTACAGGCTTTAGTGGAGTTGCAGATACTCCAGCATTTGATAGTAGTGTAAATAACTATACAGCAAATGTATGGACAGGCTCACAAACAATAGCAGGAACTCCAGAAGCAGTTACAAGATGGGGTGATATTACTCACTTCACAACAGATTTAAGTGGTAGTGCATATCTACCAACAGGACCAGATTTAAACACAGGCAGAAGTGGAACACAATACTTTACTTTTGCATTTAGAAGAACTACAATGGCTAACTTTACAATAACACTAAGTGGTAAAGTAAGTGGCTTGTTTGTAGCGGCACCAGGTACTACTATTGATAGTGCTAGTACACTTAATGGTTGGATAGATGCAGGCACAACATATGGTGGTGCAGGTTGTCCAGGTGCTAATACAGGAGCAGGTGGTAATGGTTCAAATGGTTGTGCATTTACATCAGGTGATAGAATTATAGATGGAACTACTTACAGTTCAGATAGTTTTACTTTAACACTAGGTGACCAAAACGGTACAGGTGCTACAGGTAACAATATATTAATAAGAATTAAACTAGAGTCCGGTGACGAACTCACAGCATTGAGTATAGCATAATGGCAATATCAGATTCACAAAAAATTGATTTACTTTGGAAGAAGATTGGTTTTGGTAAGGCAAAAACAGATACCAATGCTAACAAAAAGGCTCCTAACGAACCTAATGCTAGTAGTTTAATTATTAAAGATTCTGATATATGGAATCAAAGTTCAAGTATTACAAGCACTATTCCTAGTGCTAATTCAAGTGTTGCTAATGTCTATTTAGATAGTGTTAGTGGTGCTTTAGAAACAACTGAAGATGGTGCATCAAGTGATAACCGTACATGGAGTACTGGTACCACAAATTGGATTGCTCCTAGTTTTGGTGCAACCTATCAGTTAAAAGTATATGCCGCTCCAACAAGTACAAACAATCCACAAACAAATGGAGAACAACTGTTTGAAACTGGATCAGGAAATGACGATGAGTGGTACTTCGACTATCAATCAGGTATATTAAACTTTATTGGTAGTAATCTTCCAAGTGCAATAGGCACAGCAACTGGTAATGTAATTTATGTTGCAGGTGCAGTTTATGTTGGTAACACAGGTGTTACGTCAACTGGTACCAACATGGTGTATCATAGTTTTGCAAACCTTACAGCCTTGTTTGCCGCAACTACTGTTGAAGCAGGAGACTTTGTTAAAGTTGATGACGGTGGTGATGGTGAATATAGATTGTTTATTGCTAATCAGGCTGACCCAGCCAATGCTGGACACTTAACACTTATTGGTACTGCCGATAGTGCCGTTACAGATGCTGGTACACTTACAACAACTATTACACATACAAGTGGTGCTAGTGTTGTTATTGGTAATATTAGTAGTGGTAAGAAAGTTACTAATGTTACTGTTAATGTAACAACTGCATTTGACGGAAGTGCTCCAACACTTACAGTTGGTGATGGTAGTGATAACAATAGACTACAAGAAGCAGATGATAATGACCTAAAAGAAGCATACGCATATGAAAGTACACCAAACTTTGTTTATAGTAGTGCAACTGATGAAAGTATTTTAGTGTATTTTAATGCTGATAGTAGTACGACTGGTACTGCTGTAGTTACTCTGACTTACGCCTAATTATTAGACTTACCGCTTTCTAAACCGGTTCCCATAAGAAGCAACATAATACTAGCAAGTATCCACCATGGACTAATTGTTTGAAAAACAACTCCTGCTAGAACTACACAACCTGCTAAACCTAAAGTCGATAATCCTGTTCTATTATTTGTATCTGGAAATTTCATATTAAATATCGTCTGGTCTCATAGAGGATATGCTACCAATGTTTGTGTTGTTTGCAGTTGGATCTTCGTCCGATATCATCATACATGCATCAGGATCTACTTTCCAAAGTTTTTGACCTTCTTCTAGTCTATCGTCTTTTACAGCAAAACCTTCTGTCCATCTGCCATATTCAACATACAACCATTGACCTGGCTTAACCCAATCAATGTCTGGACCTACTTCAAATGCTTTAAACCAACGTGGTGCAATACCTTCGTCTGAACCTATAGTGGATTTAATTATAATGCCTGCTTCAGTAGTTTTGTCTCCAAAATCACCTTCAATGCATAGTATATTGTCTTTGTATGCTCTAAGAGTTGTCATTCCAATCATCCTCGTATACTGGTACCATTTCTATATCACCATTAGGTAATTCTACTTCTTTATAACTAATAGGTTGTCTAGTTTCTTCCATAACTGGAGCATTTTCAACAGCATTCATAACACTCTGGTCTTGTTCTGTTTTTTGTGCTTCAGCAGTTTTTACTTCTGGTTGTGCTTCAGTATCTGTTTGGACTGGTTGGTCAGGCGCAGGGCCTTTAAGAGTTGTTTGTGCAGTACTGCTTAATGGGTTATCCTGATAGTATGCTCTCACTCTATCTTCTGCTTTTTGGACTATCTCGCCATTCTTACCAATAACGTCTCCTTTAGCATTTACTCCCATATTACCTACAGCAGGTTCATCGCCTTGAGCGGCAATAAGTGCCTCCATATCTACGATAACACCTCTGTTTGATTTCTTTTCTGTCATGTTTTCCTCTACTTTAAAAACTCTTTAATGTCTAAGTTATATTTTAGACTATTTATTTTGTGTACACCTAAAATGTACAATACATAACTAGCAACACTACTACCTCTACCTACACCCCAAACTAAAGAATGTTTACGCATAGTGTCCACTATGTATATTAGTATTTGAATAACTGGAAATAAACCTCGTTCTTCAAACATTGTTAGTTCCATCTCTACTCTTCCTGTCTGGTCGGAATCACCTTCGGATACTAACTTCCTAACATACTCCTTAACATCTAAATTCTTATAGTGCTCTGGAATGTTATATGTATTTATACGGTCGAAGTCCTCACCACCTATAATTTTTAGTAAATTTATGTCCATTTCATGAGCAAACTCTTGAAACTTCTGTATATCATTGGTGTATTCAAATTCAGCATTAGATAAAGCCTTGCTTTTATAAAGCATTTCTACGCCAGTATTTTCATCACTAATGTATCTGTTTTTGTTATCTAACATCTTTGTATTATAGTATATGTGTTATTATAAGTCAACCTTTTTATACTAACTTTGGTTTCCATTTCTTTTGCTTTGCTTTGAAATCTACTTCTATAACTTCGCCGTCAGGTATAAACCCTGCTTGATTCATTTGACTTCTCACTTCCTCTTCAATCATAACAAAGTCTGCGTCTAGTAAATGTTTTTGTTCTTTTAATGTTTTTCTAACTTGCTCTAGTTCTTCTTTATCTAAAGCATAGTTATCATATGTACTGATATCATCACGTTCCCACCATACTTTATCGTATATACTTAAAGGACCCATAAATTCTTCTTGGTAAGGAAGGAAGTCAGGTATATCACCATCCTCATCTTCGTAGTCGTATGTTATTCCAGTCTCTGCATCTACAACTGAAATATTAGAAACTGTTATGTTAGGTTTGCATATAGTATTAAATTTTGCAAATAAGCAATTGGTTAAGTATGTTAAATTAACTTCTGGAGTTATAACAAATACATTGTCTGTTGAAGCAAAATGATTTTCTACTGTTCTTACTGCATTTTTATCATACCATAAACTGTCATGTAAGTAATATTTTAAAAAATGTTGAATACGTTGATAACTAATATTTTGGTCTATACTTAATGCTTGTATATCATTAACTGTATCATCTAAAGAAGCATACATTCCAAACTTAATAAGATATCGTTGAGATTTTATTGCTTCTATTTCTAAACCATCATCCCTACCGAATACAGAAATAATGTTTACTTCAGCATCAGACTTTAATTTAACTTTCTTCGCCATTTGATTTTTTCCTGTATGTATCAACTACCGCTTTAACAAATAACTCGGAGTCATCCATATAATTAGGTGTATACGATACTGATTCTATTTCACCAACATTCAGTACTTGTTCCTGATTCTTGATGTTTTCTTTGTTTGCCGCAATGAACATGCGTTCTTGATATTCCATTGTACATTGTTCACGTAAATCTAATATGTATTGATATAACGGACTGGAAGTGTCCATCTTATATAATTGTTTTGTATACTTTTGATTTTCTTTTAACAAATCGTCTGTAGTCATTAAAGTAAAATCTTTAAATGGGTTACTCATATTGATAATCTAAATAGAAATGCAAACTGCTCATCTTTGAAACGTATTACGTTTCCTTTTACTTGATAGTCTATCATTTCTTCTAGTCCGTGTTTGTCTGTAAAATTCTGTGCTACTGTCTTAGTATCTAAATACTCTAGTTCTAACTGATATCGTTGGATGCCTTGATGTACTTTCGGTGGACGTATAACTTGATTTGGTTCCCATTCGTCCCAAAGGTTACCAAAATGTTCTGCTCTAGTTTGTAAGTCAACATCAGATGTGCCAAAAACTTTTTCTAGTTGTTGCTCTGTTAATAAACTGTTCACCTTGTATAATACCTCTGCATTAGCCAATACTGTTAAGCTCATGATTTTCTAACTCACTATAGTAAAATATAGAATCTTCATTGAGTCCGTTATGATTATGTCTTTGACTAATAATTAATTCTAAGTTAGGCAATGCTTCTGGAAAGTTCTTTTCGAGAACATAACTTTTATCTTTGCCTGCTATATTAAACTCCCATCCTCTTGTAACATGTTTGGGTGGTAAGTTCTTATTCTTTTTGTAAATGTCTGTAATAATTTTCTTTTGTTCTTTATTAATCTTAGGACTACTAAAACCTTTTGCTGTTAATAATGCAGTTAAGTCTACAATGTCATCTGTTTTAATAACTAGTGTATCTATGCTAACTGGATCTTTATTTACGTCCCACATTATATTAAATCTATTGTTATCGCATACAGATGTAATATAGTTAGGACTCTTCCTTACAACTCTAAACTTTAATCCATCATTAATACTGTTTACTATATTAATATTACTACAATTAAATACTATTCCAGCAAAGTAATCTAACGGTGACTCAACACCAGCAACACCTACATTGGTAAAGTGATTATCGTAAGTACTTTTAAATTGCTCTACAGGGTATGTATAAATGTTTATACCTTGTACCTTAGCAACGTTAAGTCCTGTAGTATCACAATGCAAACTGCCGTCAATAGAGTTTGTTGCGTTAAATCCTATGCCACTTAAACCAGTTGGTATATCTAAAGAGTTAAGTAGTATGACGCATTGGTTAACTGCCCACATACTAGCCTTACCATTTTTGCTTACACTTATTTGGTTAAAGCCTAGGCCCGCTAAGTTGATAGTGATGTCTTCTGCTTTATGAGTATTAGGATTAACATTATACTCTATAAAATTAAGTTCAGCCATCAGTACTAACTTTCCTCTGCTGTATCACATGTTCCACAGCATTCAGGTGTGCCACATTTATCGTGAACTACTTCTTCAAGATCCTCACCATAACGTCCACGAGTTCTGTTACCATCTCCGTTTAGTTCAGTAGCATCTTGTTGTACTTCCTTAAAATCCTTTTTAAGTGTTACTTTCTTCGGCTCCATCTTCATCCCTTGTGTTAATAATTTCATCTGCAAGACCCCAATCGAGAGCCTCTTGAGCAGTAAGGAAGTTATCCCTATCCATGCCCAGTTCAAATTCTTCGTATGTTTTACCCTTACTATTATGTGTTACATAAATTTCTGTAAGTTCTTTCTTCATACGTTCAATCTCATGATACTGGATAGCAATATCCGATGCCATTCCCCTGGCACCACCACTTGGTTGATGTATCATTGTTCTAGCTCTAGGTAGTAAATACCTTTTGCCAGGTGCACCTGCTTGGGCAAGTAAACTTCCCATTGATGCCGCTTGTCCCATTACAATAGTTGAAACATCCGGTTTAATATATTGCATTGTGTCATACATTGCCATACCTGATGTTACTACACCACCTGGACTATTAATATAAAAATTAATGTCCGCGTTTGGATCTTCTGCTTCTAAGAAAAGTAACTGAGCACATATACTATTTGATACATGGTCATTTACTTCGCCGTTTAAAAACACAATACGTTCTTTTAGCAGTCTGCTATAGATATCGTAACTACGTTCTCCAGCACTTGTTTTTTCTATTACATATGGTACAAAATTCATGTTATCCTCTTACTAGTATTTATTATACAGATAGTTCTCTAAGCCTAGTTATGAAACTATCTACGCCTTTTAAACGTTGATATGATACTTTATCAACAGTTAAAAAATTATATTTGTCCATACTAACTGTACGGACGTCTTCTATAGTGTTTAACTGTGAAGTTATGGCTGTTAAAAGACCTTTAACAAATGTACTATCACTATCAAACACTACTGTATCTTCATGTAATACAACCCAAACACGACTTTGGCAACCATGTACAAGATTATCGTCTTGCTGTATTGCTTTTTGATTGTCAACACCGTCAGAAAGTTCTATGATTGCTTCATAAAAGTCCATCGGTTCTAATTCGTCTAAATAGGTTATATCCATAGTGTCTATTATATACTCGACTTATTGTAAAGTCAATACTATTTACTATCTATGGTCTTTGTAAGGATCACCTTTTGGCGCCTTTGGCACCGAAGTGGTAGACTTCTTTTTCTTCTTTTTCTTTTTCTTTTTGTATGGGCTTGTACCCCATAGGCTAAAGTAACCTCTGCCTACTGCTGGTGTGGGACTAGAGGGAGCATCGGAAGAAGCATCTGAAGAAGTACTTCCGTTGCCTGCAGACCCTCCGCCTCCACTTGAATTTCCGTGGGCACCGCCACCTGAACTATTGCCAGGGCCTGCTCCACCGCCTGAACCAGCACCTGCTCCAGATCCAGCACCGCCGGCTCCACCGCCGCCTCCAGCACCACCGCCTCCACCGCCTCCGGCTTCTGCGTCTAATCTTTTACGTTTAACTGCTTCTAAAATTTCTGCAAATTTCATTTATCTTACTATACTACAACGTATCCACTGTCTGTAAGTAACGTTGCTATTTCATCTGCATCAGTAATTTCTACGATGTTATCGCTATTACCGTTATCAGTTTTGAAATATTCTCCATCGGCATTTACAAACCATGTTCTGTAGTCTGCTCCACTAACTGAATCATCATAATGAATTGGTGTGTAACCTGTAAAGTCTCCACCACCTTCTCCACCTGGTGTTTCACTACCAATTGCAGTAAGTTCTGCAACTTTGGCATCTAGTAAAGTATCAGCCGCTGTCTTATCTGAATCATTTGTAATAAACCATGCACTTGGATCACCATCTGCATTAGTTCCTTGTTCAAAGTATCCAGCATAAGTACCTGCTTCTGCTATAAGTTCTAAATGAGCTCTTAATTTTTGTTCTTCAACATAACTTGCCATCTAACTAGTCCTCTTCTTTTTTAACTATTGTCCAAATGCCATATGCTAAACCGGCCCATGCCGCGATTTTAACAATGCCACCGAACAAGATTATTGCTAGTGATCCAGCGATAATAACACCACCGTCCCAACTAGTTCTTTCTTTAATTCTTGATTTTACATATTCTAACATGTCTATCTCCTGTTATAACAGTACTATTTATCGTCTTTGGCAATGACTCCTGCCTTTTCTATATACTGTGGCATGCCATGATCCGACACAAAATCAAAGAATTTGAACTGTTTCATAGCCGCCCAAATACCTCTAAACTGGTCTTTGACCCTTTGCCAAAAAGTACTAACTCTTATTTTTCCGTGATGATTGATGTACATTAATCTACCGCCGTGTACAAACAATAACCAAGTTGGGGGTACTTTAGGTACTATATCATTGTTATTAACATAACGAATGTATGCACCAATATCGCAACCTTCTAGGTGCTGACGGAATCTTCTATTACCAACTCTTGGTTGCCCATAGGTTCTAAGTTCCTTCACTGGAATACCTTCGTGTGTTAATTGTTCAGCAACTAATACTGCCATTGCTCCACCTAAACTGTGTCCAACAACGTAAACGTTCTCGTTGCTTTTTCTGTTTGCTTTAACTGTCTCTAAGATTTCATCAAATACTAATTGTGTATAATCATAAAATCCTACATGTACTCTACCATTACGTGGGTGTCTAATTGGATATGTTTTTAAATCTGCAAGTATGTCACTGAACTTAGTAGGTTCAGTTCCTCTGCATGAAACAATAATACCGTCATCTCTTGTAAAGAATACCCATGCTTCTGCATCGCCATCCTTTATAAGAACTGCTTTCTTACGTTTCATTTTTATTGTATTTTGTGCTTCTTTTAAATCTTCTGCACTAAGATAGGCTCTGCCCGCTAACTTTGCCAAAACTGAGGCACGTTCGGCTTCAGAACATTCTGCTAACCATCCCATAATTACTCCTACATAATTTTAGATTATTTTTATTATAGTAGTATTTATCGGAATTGTATAAAAAAATAGCACTCCGAAGAGTGCTATTAGTGTTAAGGGAGAACTAAGTTGTTCTCTAATTTGTTTTATGAAAACGGATGAATAATAGGTTCCATTGCAATGTACATAAAAACAAAACAGCCAATCAATAGTCCAAACGTGAAAATAGTTTCACACGTTTGTCCATCAGGGCAGTATTTGTCTTTAAAACTCTTGATTGAGTTTTTGGCATTTACAAAGAAATTCTCTCCATCTATTTTCACATTCTCTGTGATGATAGACATTTCGTTTCTCCTGAGTCTAAATTTATTAGCACCCAATTCACGCCTCCTCTCGAACGACGCTCAGATAAAAAAGTTCCTAAACTTTTAAGTATACTCGTATTGTGTTTATTGTACTTCTAACTTAAAGCCTTTAGAGGATACGCACCTCGACAAAAACAACGACATATACCAAGTATCTGTTGTGCAAGTAGGATTGCTATTATACTTGCACCCTTATTTATCTATAGTTCTAACAGTTGTTAAGTTATTGTGGTATTTACGTTCAAAATAGATTATTCAGATACTATTTGTGTTATTAATGCCTTACCCCAACCTTGTCTACGTCTAAAGTAGAGCCTATTGAAATACTCCTCACCTTTAACATGTTCTAACATGTCTACATTATATATATTATCCGAACTAATTAGTTCATTATCTATTGTATTCATGTATTCATAAAAGTTGTACCCAAAGTTTATTTGGTATGGATATGTTTCGTCTATATGTGTAACGTATGCTTCTTGGAAGTCTAGTAAATGTTGATACAAGTGTGTATCTAACTTAGTAAAGTCTTGAGTTAAATGCTTTGTAACAAAGTTTATGATATGTGTTTCATTCCTATGAAAGTCTTTTTGTGCCTCCCACATTAATGTATGCCCACTGAAGCCTTTACTTTCTCCAGTTTCTAAATAATATGTTATGTGTGCTTTGGCTTGTTTAAATAATTCTCCTACTATACCATCATCATTCTTACATGCTTCAAATAGTCTATCGTATGTTTCCTCATACTCTATGCCTTGCTGTTTGTAAATAATTCTTGCTATTGCTTGACTCCAGCCAAAGTTATGAAAGTTATTAATAACCCATGCATACAACCAACTGTCTATGAACTTAGGTGTTGGCATGTATTTGGTTCCGGTAATCAACTCGACCTTTTCAGGTATATTATCCTCTTCTTCAAATCCACTTATGTAGTTTTCTACAACTACACTAGTTAAACCATGTTTTTCTTTTTCACTTGGCACATTCATATGTGCATTTTCTAGCAGTTGTGCTAACCAACTTTCAATAGCATTATGTTGTCCTGCTTTAATTATTTCACACAGTCCTCTTTTCCAAGTTTCAAATGTTTCTAATGGTAAACCTAATATAAGTTCTGTATAACTAGGTATGCCTTCCCTATTACACTTTTCAAATATCATTGTAAGGTCAGACATTTCCATATTACGCCTTTTAATTTCTTCTAGTACATCCATGTCCATGCTTTGAACACTTAATGTAAGTCCTCTATTGAATCCACTACTAATAAACTTTTTAACAATCTCTAATATCTCATCACTACTGTTCTTGTACCACGTGGCATCAACAACTTTAGGATAACCATATTCATTTTGTAAGTCAACTAACTTTTCTGTTACTTCCATATCTCTGTCTGTGAATACACCAAAGTTAGCATCTGCAATAGTTACATAGTCTATTTGATTCTCAGCCATCCATGTTAGTTCTTGTATTACTTTAGGTATAGGAAACTTCTTAATTTTAGCATAAGTTAAACTACCCCAATCACAAAACGTACATGCAAATGGGCAACCTCTATTAGTTTCTAGTGTGCCATTAAACACATACCCAGTATTGTTTGCTATAATATCGTCGAATACTCCAGTTAAATAAGGACTAGGAATGTCTAAATCCACTAGTCTGCCGCCTTCATAGACGTCTTTTAACGGGTCGTTGTTGTTTATTGATGTAAGTATATCCACAAACATTTCTTCTCCTTCACCTAATACTATGCTATCTACATAAGGGTGATTATCAAAGAATTGTTCTTCTTGTGGTCTATTTGTAACTTGTGGACCACCAAATATAATTAGTATGTTTGGATTTTGTTCTTTTAAGGATTTTGCTACATGCTTATTGTATTCCCAATTCCACATGTAGTTAGAAAAGAAAACAACCTTGCAATCTTGTAGTCTATCTACGACATTGCTTGGTTGTTCTCGTTTGAAAATAATATCTTTCAGGGTGAAAGAATTCTGTACCCATTCGTATTGATTTGCGTAACTCCATAAGCACCCTACTGAGTAAGGTAGCCAATAACCTACGAAACTGCCACCGCCTATTTTGAAGTTTGGTTGAACTAATGCTACTTGCAATCTACTCATGCAAGTATTTATAGTTTACTTCTTGGAGGCTTTGAGTACTTCGGCAACTAAAACGTCTTTCTTCTTACGTCTGTCTAGCTCAACACCAAATTCTCTTCCTTTAGTTTCTAAGTCTGCTTTAGTAAGTTTTGATAAACTTGCTTTAGTTACTTTTTCTACTTTAGGCTGAGGATCAATCGTTGCTTCAACAACTTTCTTTGCTGGTGCTTTTGCAGGCACTACTTCGTTTGCCTTACCGGCTCCGAATAGTTCTGCTAACCATTTAAATAAACCCATTATAAACTCCTGTCTAGTATGTTTAATAGTTCAAACCTATCTTTATGAATAGGATGTTCTAAGTTAAAAGGATTCGCTCTTTTGAATGCTGTATTCAACACTCTATCTACTAATAGTCTAACCTTCTTAGCAGTTTGCTCTTCCGTAATGTTATTTATGTATAAATTAATAGTATTATTGTCTATTCTTGGTAAGGATAACAGTTCAAACAGTATAATATCGAACTCTAAATAACTCATTCCTAGTTGGTCTGCATCACTATTGCTTATTCCTAAGCCGTCTGTGGGCAATGCTTCTAGTGTTGCTTGTGGTATACCCAACATTTTTGCTAACATAGGTACTTCCCAACTTTTACTTAAACTTTGTATGGGTGCAACATCTCCTACATCACCGTGTAGTGTCCAAAACCCTGCGGCTAGTTCACTAAAATTATCTGTACTTCCAACACAACCACCTACTTGGTGTGCAAGGTTATACAAAGTTGTCATTCTTAGCCTTGCCCTGATGTTTCCTTGTCTTTGTAATTCTTTATAAGTTGTAGCATCTGTTAATCCTAAAAATTCTGACATGCTATCAAACTGTTCACTTAAATCAAAACTGTGTGGCACTAGTCCAAGAGCATCAATAACTTCTTGTCCTCTATCTGTTTCTTCTTGTTTTTGATGTATAGGCAATGTTACTCCATGTACTGTCCATCCTGCTTCTTTAAACAAGGCGGCAGTTAAGGCACTATCTATACCTCCGCTCATTCCTATTACAACATCTTCCATAAAGTTATCTACTTTATATTCTGTTAGTCGCCTAACTATTAAAGACTTTGTCCTTTCTAGTTTTTGATGATTACTATATTTTTCTGCTTGTACAAGTTTTTTTAACTTAGTCTCAAACCATTCTGTTAGTTCAACTTTACCTGGAGTTACTGCTAGTATCTCATTTATCATTTTTTATTTCCTCGGGCGATTTTAATTTAATCATCGCCGCAATTTTTTCCCTAGTTACACCTCGACGTAACCAAAACTTTAAATCTTTAACAGGCTTGCCTTCATCCATAAAAAACGAACCCATCTTACCATGTTGTCCTTTTACAAAAAATGTAACTGCATGTCCACCATCTGGTATTTCAACTCTATGGAAGTCATTGTGTGTACGCCAAGCAAACCAGCCAGGACCTCTCCACTTTCTTTCCTTTCCTCTAACCTCATAGTATCCTCCCGACAGTATGAGAGTAAAATATCCCCATGGGTGATTATGTTCCGTAGGTAAATCACTTCCAAGTATAAGATTCAAACAAACTCTACCACCATGGTAATCGCCTGCAATTCCTGTCTTATGGATTTGTCTACCAAGGAATACTCTATGCATGTATTCATGGTCAGTATAAATGTTAGTTAAGGTTTCTGTGCCTCTACGTTTTGCTAACCACCAAAATATTTTTTGCCACATATATTTGCGTTCCTGTAAAGTACATATTTATCGCCCAAAAAAAAGCCAAACTATAAAGTCTGGCTTTGTTATTAATAACCTTTTTTTAGTAGGGTGCTTTACCCCAAGGGTTTTTATACTTTTTTGCTTCAGGTGTATCCTTAGCCGCTCTTACTAACCAGTAAAGAACAACAAAGTTTAATCCAGGAACAAGCATTCCTATTATCCACCAACCACTATGACCTCTGTCATGTAGCCTTCTGGCTGTTACACTTAAACTTGCTGGTAATGTTCCTAGTATAAAGATTGCTCCAAGGATACCTGTGTTAGGTGATCCAAATGGGTCAAGCCAATTAAAGAATGTAAAACCAATTAAGTTGTCTATGCCCATTAGCACAAACATTATAATCGATGCATACAAACTAAAGAACCAATACTCTGGTCTATTACTTCTTCCACTCCAGTCTTTCCATCTATCTACTAATACTGTTCTCAAGTTATTAGTAATGTGATTTAATATATTCATATATTTCCTTGTACAACAAAATGTGTTATACAGGCTATATTTAGTAGTCAAAAAAAAGCCAAACTATAAAGTCTGGCTTCTAATTTCTTATCTAAACTGTAATTTAACTGATGAATTCAGCAGTTATATTTTTTCTTTTTGTTGGGAAAGTTAAGTGTGGCATTAAATGATGCTCTCTTCTAGATTTAGATTCATCCGGGAAACCAACGCCCATTAATAGAACTGGTTTATGAGGTATATCTAAAATCTTTTGGATCTCATCTTTATTACAACAACTGCAACATCCTGTGCTGTATCCTAACATAGCACTAGTAAGATTAGTGTATCCAGCCGCAACACCAATTGCTTGATGCATGTCTGCTTCCATAACGTTCTCTAAATGAGAAACGTCTGTTTTCTTCTCTGCATCTTCTTTGTCAAAATCTTTAGCAAAAACTATTAATAGGTTTGCTAGAGTTTGTGGATTAGTTGTTAAACGTTTCCCACTAGGTGCTTTACCACCTTGTTTACCGTCTACAATTAAAAATCCTGGTGTGCTTCTGTGTACTCTTTCTATAATTGCTCTATCTGTGATAAAGTATGGCTTAAAAAAAGTAACGTTCTGTTTGCTAGGTGCCTGTGTTACTGCTTCTGCAATAAGTTCTAAATCTTCTTCCGGAATTGATTTAGATAGGTCCCAGTTACGTTGAACGTGTTGACTTTTATGTATAGCCTTTTTTAGCATATTCTTAAACATGTTTATGTACTCCTATACGATTAAGTGTATAATACTATTTATCTTTTATACAGTTTAAATACTTGCTCTATCTATTTGAAAAATACATAGTGATTTCAAATCCAAGCCTTATATTTTCGTAAGTTGGTTTAGTCCACATAATTGTTCTCCTTATAAGTTTTTCCAAGTAAATGCTCCAAAGAACATTTCGTCTTCTGACATTTGTCCCCATGGCACACTTCTACTTGGATCTGGGTTCATTTTATTTTCTTCTGAGTTATCAAATGCTCCTTCTACAAACAGTCTTGTGCCTTCTGGCATAAACTTAGGCTCTCGCCAAGTATATGATAGTTGCCAAGCATACTCGTATTTGGGAATGTCTATTAATTCTTCCTGTGTACCGTCTGGATAGTATGCTGTTGCTTTCATACTCTTACCTCGGAAGTGCATGTGAGGTAAAAATGTATGTAAGTTCACATTATTCTTTAATACTATCTCTGCTGTTTGCACAAAGTTAGGGTCGTATGGAGGAATATTAGTCCAAGTGTTAGGGAATATACAAGCACAATCACCTGCCATTCTTTCTTCTGGTACTACTCCTTCATCATGGAAGTATAATCCAATCCTTGCTTTGTCTGTTCTAGCAGTTCCGTCTGGTGTGTAGTGTAACTGTAGATTTACAATTGATCCTGCCCTTAATAATCCGCCAGTATTCTCATCGTAAAATTCTGGATCGCCGCCTGGAACATAAGCACTAATTGTTGCATAGTTCATATCTCCTTGCCCTTCACCTTGTGCGCCTAAAAGATTTCCGTTGCGTTCTCCAGGTATTGTTACCGTGTTTAACATATGGTGCATTACTGTAGGCTCGCTTGGTAAAAATTGTGATCCACGTAACCAACGATCCTCTGTTAGTCCTAAATCTGCCTGTGTGTATCTGTAAGGTATTGCATTAGGTCCAAGTGTTCCTATTGCTGGTATTTCTTGTGCTGGTACTTCAATAATCATATCAGGCTCACCATGTACCCATTCTGAGGTTGAGTAAACAGTTTCTGTTAAAGGATCTCTATCTCCTTCTACAGGAGTACCTGCATCAATCCATTGTACAATAGTTTCCATCTCTGTGTGGGTTAGTGTTCTGTGATTTATAATACGGTCTGCATACACAGGATTTATTTGTCCTGGTGGCATGTGTAGTGATGTAACTGCTTCTTTAATTGCTGGAGCAAATGCTTGAAGCATTCTATAGTCAGTCATGGCCCATGGTGCAATACCATTTTCTCTATGACACATTTGACATTGCTCTACAAAAATTGGTGCTACATTTTCAGCATAGTCTATTGCCACATCATCATGTGCAAATGCAACTGTACTTAAACTACCTAACAGCAATATTAATTTTTTCATTTCTTTCCTCCTTTAGTTTCTCATATCCTTCATCATCTAAGTGTGTAATAGCAAGCCAGGCATGAGTCATTTCGTCACCTGTTCTCGATCCTCCCATTACCCACATATCAGGATCTGGATTGTTTGGATTATTAGCAGTATTATCGTACCACTGCTTTAATATAATAACAGCACCAGTTGGAATTAAAGGTGCTACGTCTGGTTCATACAAATGACTGTGATGCCATGTTGCACTCCATTTACTTACTTGACTAATTTGTTCTGTGTGTCCTGTTTCAGGATAGAAAATTTCTAAACTTGCGGCATTCATTCTCAAATGTCCATGTGGTTGGAAACTATCTAATCTAACAGGGTGGTCAAAACTGTGGAATCCTTGTGTCATGTAATAACCATGAGGTGGGATAACTATATCGTCCTGGTCTCCTAAGCGATACAAACTTAAATCTTGTTTGTATTTCAGTTGTTCGCTTTCCTCTTCGCTGTATAACCAAAGACCAATCTCTACCACGTTGTCTTTTATAACTGATCCTGGTGCCATTGCTCCAAGTCCGCCTGGGAACATGTGTATATCCCAACGCACCTGTGAATTTGCTGGAATAGTTCTGCATACTCCTTCTGGAACAATCTCTCCCCACTTTCCCATAGCATACTCCGTGAGCATTGCTTGACGTCCTCCGTCTATAACAATGTTTGAGTTTGCATGATGTACTACTGACTTTGCATCTCCTCTAGGTTTTACTTGTACTGCTTTAATGCATCTATCAGCAGTTAATCCTGTAGGGACTAAATGCTTGTGCCACAAGTCATTACCATTTGCAGGAATGTCTATTGGTACACTTGGTATGATTAAATTAGGTTCTCCAAAGTCAGCAACAAAATTCCATGCTTCTGGATCAGGAAGGTTTGCTGGTTGTACTACTATGTCTGTGTCTCCGTATTGGGCTCCTTGTTGTACCCAATTATCTATTGTGTCTATGTCCTCATTGGATAGTCTCCAATCTCCTTGCAAGTCTTGTATGCCAATTCCATGGTCATAAGCATAAGGTGGCATTTCTCTTGTTAATACTTTTAATTGTATTAGTGGTGCCCAAGGTCTAACTTGCTCATAACTTTCAAAGCTCATAGGACCTATGCCTCCTTGACGATGACATACAACACAGTTATCGTTAATGATTTTTGCTACGTCTGTAACATAATCTGTGGCCCACACTGAAGTAGACCATATGGCTGATAGAGCCACGGCTATGTGCTTGTACATTTTTTGTTTCCTTTTGATTGCGTATCAAATGCGAGTGAATACTCTGATACTGAATAGTTCTTCTACTATTATGTATATATTTAGTTAAATTTAACTAATTACAATCAAGAAAAAGGGCCGTTGCCGACCCTTTGTATCTTAAGCAAAGGTATGTATGCCAATGATAATACCCATTGATGCCGCAACACCAACCATTAGTTTACCAAAGTCACCTGCTACTATTGGGAAAACTTCTTTGAGGTTTTTAACACCGCCACTGAAGGTTGCAATAGCAAGTTCTCTACCACTTAACAATCCAATGAATACCCATGTTGTTGACATTGGAATATTATTGTATTGTTTAAAGTACCAAAGTATAACTAGGTACACTAAGTCAATTAGTGTAGCACTTTTTACATAGTTAGTATCTGTTTTACTGATAACAACGTTTTGTATTTTACCACCTTGTTCTTTAAACATCCATCCCATACCAGCAATAAACAATGCTGATATACCTGCCAATGTTAAAGCATCTACTTCACGTGGTAAGAATACAGCCATGTTAGCCATGTCATGTGATAACCATGTCCACCATAACCAACCTGTAACTGTCCATTGTGCTATACGCCAATTACGTTCGCTACCACCTAAGTTTACATTAGACATCCATTTTGTTACGACTGCCCATATGGCATAGGCACTAACTGCCGCTACTCCGTATCCAGCAAACGATTTAATTAACATCTTTTCTAGAACAAACGTACTAGCAAATGCACTTAACACTAGGAACGATGTACTTACTGGTACACCAAAACGTGTTAGTACAAGCAATACACCTGGTGCTAATGCATGATACCACTGTGGTTCTATGTATGGAATTCTATCCAGCCTGCCGTATGCGATGTCTCCACCATTAACAGTCCAGCCATACCATAATGCAAATAGCAGTACACTACTCGCACCAAGCCATAATGTAGTCCAATCAAACTTTTCTTTGTTTGACTGTATCCATGTTCCTAATGTTTGAATACTGTCGTTGGCTATAACAGTATAACTTGCAAAGCCAAAGCCTACGCAAGTCCATAATAACGTCATCATATCCATATTAATCTCCAAAAGTGTAACGTATTTCAGTTTCAACTTTACTTCCTATAAAGTCTCTGTTGTTTCTGTCTTTTGATTCTACCTTTCCTTTGAAAGTCCAGTTTCCTCTTTTAAATTTGTAACCCATTTCAAAACTTTTACCATCAGTCATAGGTCCTGCTTCGACGTACATGTTGTTATCGAATTTGTATCCTAATCTTAAATGGGTTATGTCTTGTTGTGAATCAAAGTCTCTAAATGGTAATTCATTTTTGACTTCTATATAAGTGTTGGCTTGCGCCGGTTGAATGAACATGCTCGTGAGCATGATTGCAATAATAAGTTTCATTCTAAACTCCTTTGAGTTATTAGAACTTTATAAACTTATTACCTATTGGCGTGTTCTTGAGTTCAGTTAGTGTTGTCTCAAATATATTCTGCCTATTGGCGTACTATTTGTAGTTATATTTATGACCTGTACTGTTACAGTTTTGTTACAATTATGTTAAGAATTTATTAAGACTTTGCCCCAACCTTGTCTGCGTTTGTAATACATTCTGTCCATGTATTCTTCTTTGCTATCGCAGGGCATGATAAGATCAAGTGTGTATTCTGTATTGTCTTTTATGAGGTCAACATCATCATTGATGTATTCCATAAAGTTATAACCAAAATGCATTTGCGTTGGATAGTCTACACTTAAATGACTAACATAAAATGTCTGAAGTTTCATAAGTTGCGGATAATACTTCTCTGGTAAGTCCAACCATTCTCTGCTGTAATGCTTATCAATAAACTCAAATATCTTTAGTGGTTCCTTGTGAAAGTCAGTTTGTGCTGACCACATAAGTGTATGTCCACTAAAGCCGTCTGCTATTCCTGTCTCTAAGTATTCTGTTAGTTGTGCTTTTGCTTTGTCAAACAACTGCTTTACATAGCCATCGTCTTCCTGTATAATCACCCACAGTCTATTATAAAACTCCAAGTAACTCATGTCTTTGTACTTGCGTAGGAACCTACTTAGTATTTGTGTCCAGCCGTAGTTGTGAAAATTATTGATCATCCAAGCATACATCCAACTGTCTATAAACTTAGGCATCGGCATGTCCTTAGTACCTCTAACTAACGTAACACTTTCGCTGATGCCATCTTCTTCTTCGAAGCCTGATATATAATCTTTCACAACTACTGTGTCTATTTCATGTTCTGCTCTTTGTCCTGGTGTGTTAAGATGTGCGTTCTCTAGTAATTGTGCTAACCAACTTTCAATAGCATTGTGTTGACCCATTTCAATTACATCACATAAACCTTTACTCCAACTTTCAAATGTTTCTTTGGGTAAGCCTAGTATGAGTTCTGTGTAACTAGGTATCTGTTCTTTATTACAAATATCAAATATGTGTTTTAGATTACTGAACTCCATGTTACGTCTTTTGATTTCTTCTAGTACATCCATATCCATACTTTGTACACTGAGAGTTAGTCCTCTATTGAAGCCACTGCTGATAAACTTCTTGACTATTTCCATTATCTCTTCTGAACTGTTCTTGTACCATGTAGCATCAACAACTTGTGGGTAGCCATATTCTTTTTGTAATGCTACAAGTTCTTCGGTGAACTTCATATCTCTGTCTGTGAACACACCAAAGTTTGCGTCTGCTATTGTAACGTAATCCATTTTGTTCTGTGCCATCCAATGTAGTTCTTGTAGCACTTTTTGTTCAGGAAACTTTTTGAGTTTACTGTATGTTAGACCACCCCAGTCGCAGAAGGTACAAGCAAAAGGGCAACCGCGATTAGTTTCTAGTGTACCATTCCAAAGTACGCCTGGATTGTCTGCTATAATCTTTTCAAACACACCTGTTAAATAAGGACTTGGTATGTCTAGTTCTGTTAGTCTAGGATAGTTATATATTTTTTCTAATAATTTGCCGTTGATTAGATTGCGTAATATATCTGTAAAACTTATTTCGCCTTCTGCTAAACTGATTGAGTCAACATACTTGTGATGTTTAAAGAATTCTTCTTCTTCTGGTCTATCTGTTACTTGCGGACCACCAAAGACTATTTTACATTTAGGATAACGTTCTTTAACACGTTGAGCAACTGCTTTACTCCATTCCCAATTCCACATGTAACAACTGAATGCTATTATATCCGGGTCTTCTAATCTATCGACAAGTGTGTCTACATTTTCTCTGCGGAATATAATGTCCTTGAGATCTACATTTTCTTTGATGTCATCGAACTGACTAGCATAACTCCACAGACAGCCAATGCTGTAAGGAATCCAATAGCCTGTTTTACCAGCAATACCAAATCGAAAGTTAGGCTGGCATAGATATAAATTGAGCATAGCAGTATTTACCGTATGTGCGATACTGTCAGAAGGAAAGCAGGTCTTTCAACCTGCTTAAATGAATACTTGGTCCCAGTATTTACTTCTGTTGGAAAGATGCTCTGGCTTCTTTCACTAAACTTGCTTTCTTCTTACGCAAATCTAATTCAACACCATTTTCTCTTGCTAATACTTCAAGTTCTGCTTTAGTCTTTTTATTAAGTTCTGCGGCAGATGGAACTTTTGGTTTAGCAGGAGCCTTCTTGGCTGGTGCTGGTGCTGGCGCAGGTTTAGGAGCAGTGGTTGTGACTACAACATCATCTTTGCTAAAAAATGATTTATATACAACAAATGCTACAATTAGTCCTACGACAACTATACCGATAGTAGATTGATCCATGGTTTATCTCCTCAATTGGTTATCTAGTTTATCTAGTAGATCATAACGATCTTTTTCGAACGTATGTTGTAGATTGTAAGGATTGAATCTCTTGTATGTCGTGCTTCTAATTCTATCAGCAACACTTTCTACTATTAATTTGTCGTTTACATCTTTAAATCCAGCAACGTCGGCGGCACTTTGCTCGAATTCAACTCCGTCCATATTTTCCAGTAACTTGAATAATGCTAAATCAAATTCTAAGTAACTGAACCCGAACTGATCCTCGTCTGAACTAGATATTCCCAGTCCGTCTGTTGGAACAGCAAATACGACACTATCTGGTACACCTTGCATTTCTGCTAGAGCGGGAACTTCCCAACTCTTGCTCAATGATTGTATAGGCGAGACGTCGCCAACGTCCCCATGTAGTGTCCAAAACCCAGCCGCCAGTTCTGAAAAATTATCAGTACTTGCTACAAAGCCTTGACTCGCACCAGCAAGATTGTACAATGTAATCATACGCAA
>UEXM01000364.1_pt1 | contig 49841 bp, 48 predicted proteins | sample 1796661 | NCBI WGS metagenome assembly UEXM01 (sample SAMEA4772469, study PRJEB27181) | metagenome | reverse complement strand
TCGACGACGAGAATCTTGTCCTGTTGTTCTGTCACGGTGCCTCCACTTATCGCAGACTCTGATTTACGCGTTGTGGACCGAACGTGCAAGATAATGGCCTGAGCAGATTGTATAAAAACATTGCAGTCTGCGAATCTGGGTCATTGTGGTCGGTACAGAAGCACCCTCAAAGTAGGCATGAGAAAAAGAAATCGCTACAGTACGCGACAAATGAGAATGGCTATCAATAAAGGATTCCTCCCTTGCGAGACCGCCTGAAACAGCTTCCACCCGTGGCCCTGGTCATCCTGGGGACGATTCTGGCCATTGTGCTGCTGGCCGTATTCAAGCCGTCGGCCCCCACCCGCGATGTCAGTGAACGCCACGACCGGGTGCGTTTTATACTGGCCGACCCCGGCGCCCATTCCCCCCAGATCCAGCTGTTTGGGCGGGTGCAGTCACCCCGTGCCGCTAATCTGACCGCCGTGGTCACCGCTAACGTGGCAACTATCCCGGTGCGGGCCGGCAGCAAGGTCAGCGCCGGTCAGTTGCTAATCCAGCTGGACGATACCGAGGCCGCCCTGGCCAGAGACAGGGCCAAGGCCACCCGCGATGAAGCCGCCGCCCAGTTGCAGACCACCCGGCTACGCTACCAGAGCGACAAGAAAAATCTGGCCCTGGAAAAGCAGCTGGCGCAGCTTAGCGAGGATAATCTACAACGGCTGCAATCCCTGCGTGGCAAGCAACTGGTGTCCCAGACCCAACTGGATCAGGCAGAAGAAGCCAAGGCGCGCGCCGAGCTGTCGCTGAGCCAGCGTCAACTCAGTGTCAGCGATTTCAAGAATGAACTGGCACGGATGGAAGCCCGCCTGGCCAGCGCCGAAGCCCAGCTGCAGCAGGCAGAACTGGACCTGACCCGCACTCGCGTTGAAGCCCCTTTCGATGGCACCGTGACGCACATTCCGGTGGCACCGGGGGAACGGGTGCGACCCGGAGAGCCCTTGCTCAGCCTGTTCGCCGACGCCGAGCTGGAAGTACGCGCGCAGATTCCAGAACGTTATCTGGCCGCCGTGCGCGATGGTCTCGACCAGGGTGAGCTGGCCGCCAGCACCGAACTGGAAGGCCGCACCCTGACACTGAATCTGAAACGGCTGGCCGGTGAAGCCAGCGATGCCCGGGGCGGCATTGATGGGCTGTTCGAATTTGTCGACGGCGTTCCCGCCGCGGCCCTGGGCCGCCCGCTGACCATTACCCTGACACTGCCGGCCCGGGACAACCTGATCGCCGTGCCCGCCACCGCCCTGCACGGACTGAACCGGCTCTACATCATTGATGACGACAACCGTCTGCAGCGCACCGCGGCGGACATCGTCGGCGAAGCCATGGAGCAGTCGCAGTCACAACTGCTGCTGCAGGTCCCCGACCTGCAGGGCGGCGAGCGCATCATGACCACCCAGCTCCCCCAGGCCATTGTCGGCCTGCCAGTGGACCCACAACCGGTATCTGGCAGCAACGCCGATATCGCACCGCCAGAGGAGTCCTCCGGTGAGTGAGTCGCGGGGTCTGATCGCCAGCTTCACCCAGCACAAGGTTGCTTCCAACCTGCTGATGCTGCTGATGGTGATGCTCGGGTTGCTCGGCCTCAACCGGCTCAACACCCAGTTGTTCCCGAATTTCGATTTTGACTACATCACCGTCACTATCCCCTGGCGCGGCGCCAGCCCCGAGGATGTGCAGCGCTCCATTACCATCCCGGTGGAGCAGGCCATCAAGACCCTGCCCAACACCAAGAAACTGATCGCCCGCTCCCAGCAGGGCGCCTCCGCCATCTTTATCGAACTGGAAGACGGCACCGATCTGGGGCTGGCCCTGGATGAAGTGCGCCAGCGTATCGACTCCATCCGCAACCTGCCCCAGGACGCGGAGCGACCGGTAATCCAGAAGATCACCAACTATTCCCTGGTCACCTCCATCATGGTGTCCACGCAAAACGGTTCTCTGGAGGAGCTGCGCCCGCTGGTGCGCAACATGGAGGACGAGATCCTTGCCCTGGGGGCCGGCAAGGTGGAATTCCTCGGCCTGCCGGAAGAGGAAATGGCCATCCAGGTGCCTGCTGCCGCCCTCCATGATCTGCGCATGAGTCTTGGCGAGATCGGTAATCGGGTGCGCAACTTCAGCCAGGATATTCCCGCCGGCACCGTGGGCCGGGATGACGCCGCCAAGCAATTGCGCGCCCTGGGCCAACGCCGTGACGAAAGAGCCTTCGCCGACCTGCCCCTGATCACCACCGCCGACGGCCAGCAGCTGAGCCTGGGCGACGTGGCCATCATCGAACGGCGCCCCCGGGATGACCAACCCACCCTCACCTACCAGGGCAACCCGGCCATCGAGCTACAGGTGATGCGCGGCGAAGACGGCGACATGCTGGAACTGGCCGACAAGGTACGCAGCTGGGGGGCTAACTACCGCACCTCCCTCCCGGAAGGCGTGCAGATGACCTTCTATTTCGAAGCCTGGAAGCTGGTGGAGGAGCGTATTTCCACCCTGCTGTGGAATGGCATTACCGGTCTGCTGCTGGTGATCGCCACGCTCTACTTCTTCCTCAATGCCCGGGTGGCCTGGTGGGTCACCGTGGGTATCCCGGTGTCCTTCATGGCCACCCTGGGGCTGGTCTGGCTGTTCGGTGGCACCATCAACATGATCAGCCTGTTCGGCCTGATTCTGGCCCTGGGGATCATCGTCGACGATGCCATTGTGGTGGGCGAAGACACCCTCACCCATTTGCAGCAGGGGGAGTCCGCCCAGCGTGCCGCCCTGGGCGGCGCCCGACGCATGTTCTGGCCGGTGGTCGCCTCCAGTACCACCACCATTGCCGCCTTCCTGCCACTGGGGATGATGAGCGGCGCCATGGGCAAGATCGCCTTCGATATCCCCTTCGTGATGATCTGCGTGATCCTGGCCTCCCTGCTGGAATGCTTCCTGGTGCTGCCCGGCCATCTGCATCACAGCTTCCGAGGCATTCAGGTAAAGGCCTCGGGGCTGCGCGAACGTATCGATGCGGGTTTCAACCGGCTGCGTGAAGAGCGCTTCCGGCCGTTGGTGGCCTGGGCCATCCGCCACCGCCACCTGGTCAGCGTCTCCGCCGTGTCCGCTTTCATTCTGGCACTGAGCCTGATCGCCACCGGCTGGCTCAAGTTCACCTTCTTCCCACCGGTGGATGGCGACCAGCTTCGCGCCGTGGTGGAATTTTCCTCCGGCACCGACCGCCACCAGGTGGACCGCTTCCTGAGGCAACTGGAAAGCGCCCTGAACGAGACCAATGAGGAACTGGGCGGCCATCTGGTCAAGACCGTGATCAGCCATCATGGTGCCGCCGCCGGCTTCCCCAACCCCGGCGGGCGGATGGAAAAATACGGTGACGAATACGGCACCCTGGTGGTGGAAGTCTATGTGGGCTCCGACAGACAAATCAGCAATGACGAACTGATCCAGAGCTGGCGGGAGAAACTGACCCTGCCCGCCGGCCTCGACCAGCTAACCATTTCCCAGCCGGAAGCCGGCCCGCCCGGCAAGCCCATCGAGGTGAAGCTCACCGGCAGCGATGCGCCGACGCTGAAACAGGCCTCCCTGGCCCTACAGGAACGCCTCAACGATTTCTCCGGGGTCAGCAACGTGGACGACGACCTGCCCTACGGCAAGGAACAGCTGACCTTTGAACTGACCGCCCGGGGCCGGGCCCTGGGGCTGACCCTCAATGAGGTGGCCAGCCAGTTACGTGCTGCCTTCGACGGCAACCTGGCCCAGCTGTACAACGAGGAAGACGAGGAAATCGAGGTGCGGGTGATGCTGCCGGACAACGAGCGGCGACAATTCAGCGCTCTGGAACGTCTGCCCGTCATTACCTCCCAGGGGGAAGCCATCGCCCTGCGTGACGTGGTGAACTTCGACGCCCGCAAGGGTGTGGACTTGCTACGCCGGGTGAATGGCGAACTGGCGGTCACGGTCTATGCCGATCTGGACCCGGAGCAGGGCAACGCCAACGAAATCATCGCCAGCCTCAACGACAGCACCCTGCCCGACCTGAAAGCCAAATACGGCATCGGTGTCGGCTACGAGGGCAAGCTTCAGGAGCAGGCTGACAACCTCAAGGACATGGCCACCGGCGCCCTGCTCGGTCTGGCGCTGATCTACGTGGTCCTGGCCTGGGTATTCAGTTCCTACTCCTGGCCCCTGGCGATCATGACCGCCATTTTCTTCGGCCTCACCGGCGCGGTGATCGGGCATATCCTCACCGCACCGTTCGGCATCAAGTTCTCCATGTTCTCGGCCATGGGGCTGTTCGGCCTGTCCGGCATTATCGTCAACGATTCCATCGTGTTGGTGAGTTTCTACCAGCAACTGGTGGCCGAAGGCATGGAACGGTTCGAGGCCATCGTGGAGGCCTGTGTGCGGCGACTGCGGGCTGTGCTGCTGACCTCCATCACCACCATCGCCGGCCTCACCCCGATCCTGTTCGAAAGCTCCCTGCAGGCCCAGTTCCTCAAGCCCATGGCGGTGAGCATTGTATTCGGGTTGCTGTTCGGCACCGTATTGATCCTGCTGGTGGTGCCGGCCATGCTGATGCTGATCGAAGAACAGCGTGACCGCTTTCAGGGCCTGGGCCCGCACCTGGCGCCAACCAACTGGGGCGAACTGGCCCGCCGCGCCTGGCGTTTCGACCCAATCCATTACCGCCAGCAAGCGGGCCCCCAGGGACTGGGTGGGCACCTGTGGTGGGTGATGATTCTCGGCCCCTGGCTGTTACTGACGATAGTGGGCAAACTACCGCTGCTGCTGCAGGCACTGAAAGCCGATGCCGGGCTGCTGGTGATAGCGCCTTCCGCGCTGCTGTGGCTAGTAATGATGGGGCTGGGTGGCGCCTTCCTGTGGCAACTGTTCCGCCGCCGGCAGCGGGCCACCGGGCTGGCTGTACACTGGCTGCTGGTGACAGGTTTCGGCAGTCTGCTGATAGCGGCATTGGCGCCTCTGTCAGGCCGGCAAGGGGAGTTGCTGGCTGGCGCGTTCTGGTCACTGGCAGGTTGGAGCCTTTTCACTGCCGTAATCGTACTGCCATTGCTGTTCTGGAGTCGGCGCAGCGCCCATACCCTGACACGCTGACCGAAAACGGCATCACAGTGCCATAATTCGACAGCTTACCTTTTGACCAGTGACTGGTATTATTCGCGTCTGAAAGCAAACAGACAAAAACAAAGTACCGCCGACGCACAGCAGGATCGGCGCGAGGAGAGCAACATGGCCAAAATTCTTGTGGTGGACGACTCGCCGACTCAACTGACCAATCTAGTCAAGATCGTTCAGGGCGAAGGCCATGAGGTCATCACCGCCACCAATGGTATGGAAGGTATCGAAAAAGCCCGTGAGGAAAAGCCTGACCTGATCCTCATGGATGTGGTGATGCCGGAACTGAATGGCTTCCAGGCCACCCGCAAAATCACCCGTGACCCGGCTACCGAACAGATTCCGGTGATCCTGGTGACGACCAAGGATCAGGAGACCGACAAGGTCTGGGGGCAACGCCAGGGCGCAGCCGGCTATATCATCAAGCCGCCCAAGGAAGCCGAGCTGATCGCCAAGATCAACGAAGTGCTGGGCTAGTCCAGCCCCGCAACATAGCCGCTTCGACAAGTCAATCTGTTAACGACCGGGATCATTGCCTATGATTTCGGTCGTTTTGTTTTACGCCTGCACGCAATACGTCGGCAGGCCGCACGCAGCCAGGAAATGTCATGCGCAGTATTGAACAGATTATCGCCGAGGAAATCGGCTGTCAGGAACGCCAGGTCCACGCTGCCGTAGGCCTGCTCGACGACGGTGCCACCGTCCCCTTTATCGCCCGTTACCGCAAAGAGGTAACCGACGGTCTGGACGACACCCAGCTGCGTAACCTGGAAGAACGGCTGCGCTACCTGCGCGAAATGGAAGAACGCCGCGACGCGATCCTGAAGAGCATTGCCGAGCAGGAAAAACTGACCCCGGAGCTGGAGAAGGCGATCAAGGCCGCCGATACCAAAACCCGGCTGGAAGATCTCTACCTGCCCTACAAGCCCAAGCGCCGCACCCGCGCCCAGATCGCCCGCGAAGCCGGCCTGGAACCGCTGGCCGACGGTCTGCTGGATGATCCGAGCCAGAACCCGGAAGAGCTGGCCGCCGGCTTCCTGAACGAAGAACACAAAGTTGCCAGCGCCAAGGATGCCCTGGACGGCGCCAAGCAGATTCTCATGGAACGCTTCGCCGAAAACGCCGATCTGCTAACCCGTCTACGTACCTTCCTGTGGGACAAGGCGCAGATTCAGGCCAAGGTGGTCGACGGCAAGGAGAAGGAAGGCGCCAAGTTCAGCGACTACTTCGACCACAGCGAAGCCGTCAAGAATATCCCCAGCCACCGGGCTCTGGCCCTGTTCCGCGGTCGCAACGAAGGCATCCTGCATGTCTCCATGGTGCTGCCGGAAGAACTGGAAAGCGCCCAGCCACACCCCTGCGAAGCCATGGTCACTGCGGAAACCGGCTGGCAGCATCAGGGCCGCGCCGCCGATGACTGGCTCAAGGAAGTAATGCGCTGGACCTGGAAGATCAAGCTCAACACCCACCTGGAAACCGAACTGCTGGGCCGGGTCCGCGAGCTGGGCGAGGAAGAAGCCATTCAGGTATTCGCCCGTAACCTGAAGAGTCTGCTGATGGCCTCCCCGGCCGGCCCAAAATGCACCATGGGTCTCGATCCGGGTCTGCGTACCGGGGTGAAGGTGGTGGTGGTAGATGCCACCGGCAAGCTGCTGGAGCACAGCACTATCTTCCCGCACCAGCCGAAAAATCAATGGGACCAGTCCCTGTCCGCTCTGGCCGCCCTGTGCCTCAAGCACAAGGTGGAATTGATCGCCATCGGCAACGGCACCGCCAGCCGCGAGACCGACAAGCTGGCAGGGGAAGTGGTCAAGGCCAGCAAGGGCAACATCCAGAAGATCATGGTCTCCGAGGCCGGCGCCTCGGTGTACTCCGCCTCGGAAACCGCCGCCCGGGAATTCCCGGATCTGGACGTCTCATTCCGGGGTGCCGTTTCCATCGCCCGCCGCCTGCAGGATCCGCTGGCGGAACTGGTGAAGATCGATCCGAAAGCCATCGGCGTGGGCCAGTACCAGCATGATGTGAGCCAGCTGAAGCTGTCCCGCTCCCTGGACGCGGTGGTGGAAGACTGTGTGAACTCCGTGGGCGTGGACGTGAACACCGCCAGCGCCCCGCTGCTGGCGCGCATCGCCGGCCTCAACACCACTATCGCCGGCAACATTGTCACTTATCGGGAAAGTCACGGTGCCTTTAGCTCCCGGGCCGACCTGAAGCTGGTGCCACGCCTGGGCGACAAGACCTTCGAACAGGCCGCCGGCTTCCTGCGCATCATGGACGCCGCCAACCCGCTGGACAGTTCCTCGGTCCACCCGGAAGCCTACCCGCTGGTGGAAAAGATCGCTGAGAAACACGGTCGCCCGCTCAAGGATCTGATCGCTGACGTACCCTTCCTGAAGAAGGTCAACGCCGCCGACTTTACCGATGACACCTTCGGCCTGCCCACGGTCACCGACATCCTCAGCGAGCTGGAAAAACCCGGCCGTGACCCACGCCCTGAATTCAAGGCGGCGGTGTACAAGGAAGGGGTGGAAACGCTCAAGGATCTCAAGCCCAGCATGATGCTGGAAGGCACCGTCACCAACGTGACCAACTTCGGCGCCTTCGTGGATATCGGCGTTCACCAGGATGGCCTGGTGCACGTATCCGCACTGGCCGACAAGTTCGTGGAAGACCCCCATGATGTGGTCAAGCCCGGCGATATCGTCAAGGTGAAGGTGCTGGAAGTGGACCTGGACCGCAAACGCATCAGCCTGACCATGCGCATGGACGACCAGCCCGCCGAGAAAGCCGCCGGGCAACGCCCTGCCAGTGCCCGCAAGGGCAATGGCGGCGGCCAGCGTCAGGGCGGCAACAAACGCGGCGGCGGCCAGGCCCAGAGCAACGCTGGCGGCACCTTTGCGGATCTGTTCGCCAAGGCCAAGGACGAGCAGAAAAAAGGCAAGAAGCGCCTGTAGTCATGGCTCAGGCTGACGGAAACGGCGGCACCCTCTTCCTCTCGCGCCGCTCTCGCCAGTGGCGGGGGCGCAGGGGAACAGGGTGCCGCTCCCGTGCAATGTAGGGCGGACATGCCGATGGCCTGTTCGTCACCCGGAGTTCGATAACGGAACCGCCTGCTATGGCACAGCTCGAACAACGCATCCATGCCCTGCTGGATTCAGACGCCGCCGCCACCCTGGCCGGCATCCGCCGCGGCATTGAGAAAGAAAGCCTGCGCATTACCACCGATGGCACCCTGGCACAGACGCCACATCCGCCGGCGCTGGGCTCCGCGTTGACCCACCCCTATATCACCACGGACTATTCCGAAGCCCTGCTGGAATTCATTACTCCACCCAGCACCGAGCTGCACAAGCCGCTGGAGTTTCTCGAACAACTGCACCGCTATGTGTACAGCCATATCGGTGATGAGGTGCTGTGGGTCAACTCCATGCCCTGCATGATCCGCAACGATGACGACGTGCCGGTAGCCCAGTACGGCAGCTCCAACGTGGGGCGCATGAAGAGCGTCTACCGGGAAGGTCTGGGCCACCGCTATGGCCGCAAGATGCAGACCATCGCCGGCATCCATTACAACTTCTCCTACCCGGAAGAATTCTGGAAACTGAATCAGGTACTGGAGGGAGAAAACGGCCCGTTGCAGGACTATATCTCCAGGCGCTATTTCGACCTGACCCGCAATTTTCAACGCTACTCCTGGTTGCTGGTATATCTTTTCGGTGCCTCCCCGGCGCTGTGCAAATCCTTCCTGGCAGGTCGCGAACACCAGTTGGACACTTTTGACCACACCCTGTTCAAGCCCAACGCCACCAGCCTGCGCATGAGCGACCTGGGCTACCAGAACAATGCCCAGTCGTCCCTGGCCATCAGCTACAACAATCTGGACGAGTACGTCGCCACTCTCACCCATGCCATCAAGACGCCGGAACCGGCCTACGACAAGATCGGGGTGAAGGTGGGCGACGACTATCGCCAGCTCAATGCCAACATCCTGCAGATCGAGAACGAGTACTACTCCTCGATCCGCCCCAAACGCACCATCAACAAGGGCGAGCGCCCCACCACCGCCCTGCAGCAACGCGGCGTGGAATATATCGAGATTCGCGCCCTGGACCTGAACCCCTTCGAGCCGGTAGGCATTAACCAGCAGGAAATCCGCTTCCTGGATCTGTTCGCCACCTACTGCCTGCTGCGCGAATCACCGCAACTGGAAAAGTGCGATCTCCATGCCAGCAAGGAAAACCTGCGCAAGGTGGTCTACGAGGGGCGCAACACAGCCATTGAACTGTGTAACTGGGGCAAATCCGTCTCCCTGAAAGACTGGGCCAGCGAAAAGCTCACCCAGATGCAGCCCATCGCCGAGCTGTTCGACCGCACTCACGGCGGCACCAACTACAGCGATGCCCTGGCCCGCCAACAGGAAAAAGTGGACAACCCGGACACTACCCCGTCCGCGCGGATTCTCGACAAGCTGGAAAGCCGTCAGCAAAGTTTCTTCCAGTTCGCCATGGATCAGGCTCTGGCCCACCGGGATCACTTCCTGTCACGCCAGCGTTGCGACGAGACCAACCAGCGCCTGGAACAACTGGCCGAACACAGCCTCACCGAGCAGCGCCATTGGGAAGACGCGGAGACCCAGAGTTTCGAGGATTACCTGGCGGATTACTTCCGCGACTGAAGCGAGGAAAAAATTACGAGGAGCGAGCATCGAAATACAAACATCGTTTGCCTTTCGCTTCTCGCAACTCGTTTCTCGCCTTCCAGGTTCTTATACCGGTTCCCAGTCGCCCTGCTGTCACTATCACAAAGCCGCTGTGCGCCGCGTCTCAACACCACCGTTCCGTCCGGTTTTTGTGCAATTTCACAACAAAAAGACGTACTTCTTCCCTGTTCAGTCTGTATTGCGGTGGTAGTCTCGGACAAACCGGCAAGGGAGCGTCGCGATGCCAGATCGTGATCAGTGCGAAAAAGCCTACAATCAAGGATGTATGTGGGGCATGGGTGGAGGCGACAACAATCGCTGTCCTTATTCCGCCGATGATGCCCTGGCAGAATGGTGGTTTCAGGGGTGGGAAGCGGGCATCCAGGCCTGGCATGATCGCAACCTGCAGGAGCAGGATGCCAGGCAGGCCTGACACCATTCGAACAGCAGCCCCACCCTCTACCTCGATCCTGTGGGAGCGGTCGTTCGACCGCGAATGCCTTGCCCCATGAAGATCGTGGTCGAACGACCGCTCCCACGGTTCAATCCCACCCTTGCCGCCAACCCCGCTTTTGCCTACCCTTCGCCGGTCCCCGACGAAAAGAGTGGCCCATGTCGTCCCTTATCCCAGCACCCCGTCAGCTTAACCTGCTTGCCCTGTTGGCTTGTATTGCCGCCATGGCCGGCGCCCTTTATCTGCAGCACGTTGATGGCCTGGAACCCTGCCCGTTGTGCATCTTTCAACGCATCGGCGTGATAGCTGCCGCCCTGATTCTGCTGATTGCCACCCTGCATGGTCCGCAGCGTACCGGCGTTCGTATTTACGGTGTACTCACCGGGCTGGCCGCGATTGCCGGCGGCGCCGTCTCCATCCGTCATATCTGGCTGCAAAACCTGCCGCCGGATCAGGTGCCCGCCTGTGGCCCCGGCCTCAACTACATGCTGGATGTGTTCCCCCTGCAAAGCGTCATCCAGGAAGTGCTGGCCGGCTCCGGGGAATGCGCAGAAATGGACTGGGCTTTCCTGGGTCTGAGCCTGCCAGCCTGGTCTCTGGTGGTGTTTTCCGGCCTGCTGCTGGTGGCGCTGGTGCAACTGTTCCGCCCGCTCCCCAAACGCTGATCGCCCCATGATCGACGGCCTGCTGATCCTGCTGTTTTTCCAGTTTCTTGGTGAGGTGCTAATCCGCCTCACCGGCATCCCCCTGCCCGCCTCCGTTGTCGGCATGGTGCTGCTGTTGCTGGCCCTGCTACTCAATGCCCCCTTCAGCCAGCGAGTCGCCCCTGCCGCCGGCGCCCTGATCAAGCACATCAGCCTGCTGATCTTCCCGCTGGGGGTAGGCATCGTGCTGCAGTGGCACCGCTACGAAGACTATGCCCTGGCGCTGGGCGTGGCCGTGGTGCTGGGCACCCTGCTCAGCCTGGTGCTGGTCACCCTGATGCTGAAGAAGCTGTTGGGCGGCAAGCATGGTGAATCCCGGGGAGGCAGCCATGATTGATAAACTCGACAACCTGGCCGGCCTGGTGCACACCCCGTTGTTCGGCATCCTGCTGACCCTGGTCAGCTACCGCTTTGCCCTGTGGGTGTACGGTCGCAGCAACAGCCTGCCCCTGTTTCACCCCTTTCTGGTGGCCTCTATTCCGGTGATTGTCGTGCTACCCCTGGTCGGCGTGGACTACGAGGAATACCGCGACCAGACCACCCTGATTTCCTTTCTGCTGGGCCCGGCAACGGTAGCACTGGCCTGGCCCCTCTACCGGCAGCTACACACGGTGCGCAGCGTGCTCACGCCGATCCTGATCGCCACTGTGCTGGGCGCTTTTATCTCTGCCGCCATTGCCGTGGGGCTGGCCTGGTGGCTGGGCGCTCCCGCCGAAGTGGTGGGCTCACTGGCACCCAAATCCATCACCACACCGATTGCCGTGGAGGTAGTGCAATCCACCGGTGGCTATGTGTCACTGGCCGCCGGCGCAGTGGCGATCACCGGCATCGTCGGTGCCCTGGCCGCTGGCCCCATCTTCCGCCTGTTGAGAGTCACCGACGACCGCATTAAGGGGTTTGCACTGGGCCTGGTAGCCCACGCCATCGGCACCGCCCGGGCCTTCGAATACGGCGAAAAAGCGGGGGCTTTTGCCGGGCTGGCGCTGGGCCTGTGCGGACTGGTAACGGCGCTGGCGCTGCCCTGGCTGTGGCCCTGGGTAGCGCAATATCTGTAAGAGCCGCAACAGGCTGCACGCATTACGCAACACGGATAGCGCTAAAAAACCGCTTTTTAGAAGAAATTTGTCTTTAACGACAAGTGGCTGAGATAGCGTGGTTTTTCCCCCTGACCCGACTTCACGCCGATTTTGTCCCATTGCCAGCACAGTCCCGCCAGTCCTAGGCTCGATAGCCCAACAAGACAATAGTCAACGGGCACTCCGAGGAGGAACCATGGCGAGCTCCCATTCTGCAGCTCTGGCCCAATGGCAGCGCATCGAGGCGCTGGTGCAGGCCTGGCTGGATGAGCGTCAGCAACTGATTGTGCTGCTATGCACCCTGCAGGGCCTGAAAGGCCTGTCCGATCACCGTCAGCCTTTGCAGAAACAGGTACAGCATTTCTGCCAGTTACTGATGGACTACATCAGCGCCGGCTACTTCGAGGTGTACCGGGAACTGGTCAACGAGGCCCGTCATTTCCACCGCGACAACCCCACGCTTACCCGACAGATTCTCCAGCAACTGGACAACTCCACCGACGAAGCCCTGGCCTTCAACGAGGATTTCGAGCGCCCGGAACAGTGGCTGGCGCTGCGGGATCAGTTACCGGAACGCATCACCCTGCTGATGCAGACGCTGGAAGAAAGGTTTGCGCTGGAAGACCAGCTGATTCTCAGCATTCACCAGCAGGAACCGCCACGGCAGCAGGCGACGCATTGAAAGCAGTAGCTAGCCACGAATTTCTAGCTGCAACACGAAGCAATGCATGGCGTGTAGCAGCACCCGCCGTGCTCCGCGCGTCAAGGTTAACTGTAGGAGCTCCGCTCTCTGTGCTCTGCGAGTATGAGGCGCGAATGAAGGTGGCTACCAGCTAACCGGTTAAATGAAACCTGTCGAGTGCGGATATTCCTGATCGCCCTGCGGGCGATTTCCGCGCTACGCACGGTTCGCACCTCAAGAGGTGTTATTCGCTACGCTCACCCTTCGGGCCGCACGGAACTACTTGCGTTACTCCGCTACGCCAGGTTCCTACAGCGGCTTCGTAGCGATGTCGCAGTCCGCACCGCAGGGTTTGTAGCAACCAAAAAGGGCGCCCGAAGGCGCCCTTTTTGTTGAAGCGTGAACCGAGGAGATTAATTCCTCGTCAACTCCTGCTTCATTCGCTGCCTTTCACATCCAGCAGCTCGATCTCGAAGATCAGAGCCTGGTTGGGGCCGATATCGCCGCCAGCGCCTTGCTCGCCATAACCCAGGGACGGCGGAACAACAATTTTCCATTTGTCGCCTTCGGCCATCATCGGCAGCGCTTCCTGCCAGGCAGGAATGATGTGCTGCAGGCCGAAGCTGGCCGGCTGGCCGCGCTCTACGGAGCTGTCAAAGACGGTGCCGTCCGGCAGGGTGCCGTGGTAGTGAACTTCCACGGTGTCTTCCAATGTCGGGGATGCACCACCTTCTTCACCGGACTCCAGCACTTCGTACTGCAGGCCGCTGTCGGTGACGGTAACGCCTTCACGCTCGGCATTCTCGGCCAGGAATTTTTCGCTGGCTTCCAGATTATTGCCGGCCGCTTCTTCCATCTTCTTTTGCTGGGCTTCAATCATACGGCCCTGGAAGTCACGAATCAGCTGATCCAGATCCTCGTCACCCAGCTGGGATTTGCCGTCTTCGGCAAAGCCGTCACGCAGGCCTGCCACCATGGCATCCAGATCCAGGTTTTCCAGGCTGCGCATCTGCTCCGCACTGCGGAAGCCCAGTGCGTAGGACGCTTTCTGGTCATCACTTTTCAGTTCAGCCGTTTCCTGACCACACGCTGCCAACAGGACAGTTCCCGCCAGCACGATTCCCAATTTCTTCATTCTGCCTCCAATTGGCCTACTGTTGTTGTTGCTGTTCCGGCACCTTACCACCGCGCATTTCTTCGGCAGTGATGGTATTGGGCGCTTTTACGGTAAAGGGTTCCGCCTGCACACCGGGCGGCGGAATCTGGCCATACTGCCAGTTTCCCTGGGGGTCACGCCAGCGATACATCTCTGCGCTTTCCCCATTTTCCTCCATCCAGGGAGAAATCTTCCGGTCCAGCAACCGTTCCGGCTGCTGCCAGTTCTGTTCCACATGCTGCCAGTCCAGTAGCGGCTTGCCGCCACCGAGCGGCACGGTAAACAGCGCTGCCAGCACAACCGCCAGCAACACGATGATAATCAACAGGTAACGCATGATATTTCCTCTCCCCCTTTACTGAGCCGTCTTCACAGGATTCAGTTCCCCACGAGAGCAAAATAACATCACAAATTAGATCAATGCGCCTTATTTTGCGGTACTGTTGGTTTTGTGAGCAGCATCACCTTTTCTTCTGACAGTGATCACGCCACCCAAACCGCCGGGTACAATCCCCGCAAAAAAACGAATAAGACACGGCATGAATAGCGCACAGAACAGCCCTGCAAAGGGGATCGGCTCCCAATCGCGTTCGTCCAGCCCGTCCCGCATGGTAATTCTGATCGCAAACAGTAAAGGGGGCTGCGGCAAGACCACCATTGCCACCAACCTGGCCTGCTATTATGAGGCCTTGGGGCGACAGGTATCCCTGCTGGATATGGATCCACAGCAGTCGTCTCTGCAATGGCTGAAACTACGTCGTGATACCACAATTCGCGGCCTCGGCTGGCCAGCCGGCGAGCCGGTATCCCTGGGCCGACTGCAACAGAAGCTCGATCAGGCCGGCCCGATTACCATCATCGATTCACCCGCCGGCCTGGACCCCCATCATCTGGATCATCTGCTGCGCCTGTCACAGGTGGTACTGGTGCCGGTGCTGCCCAGCCCTATCGATATTCGTGCCACCACCCGTTTCCTGCAAACCGTCATGCTGGCCCCCAGCTACCGGCGCCGTCCGCGTCGGCTGGCAGTGATCGCCAATCGTTCCCGCACCCGCACCCGCATGTACGAGTCTCTGCGCCAGTTTCTCGCCAGCCTGAAAATTCCCTACCTGGTTACCCTGCGCGATACTCAACTCTATGTGCAGGCCATGAGCAATGGCGAAGGCGTCCTCGACGCCGCCGTCTCGCGCCACCTGGATGACCAGCAGCACTGGCGTCGTATTGGTGAGTGGCTGGAGGTACAGCGGCATCTGATACAGACCATGCCGGGGTTTCGGTAAAAGCAGCTGCTAGTGCGAACCTTCTGAGGTGGCAACAAGGCTTTCTGGTTAGACCCGTCGAGCGCTGAAATTCCTGATCGTCCTGCGGGCGATTTCCTCGCTGCGCGAGGTTCGCCATGCAAGCATAGCTCCTACAGTGGCTACGTAGCTTCCGCCAGATGCCGCATTGCGCCGGTCAGTTTGCTGAGGTCCTCCGGCTCAATCACGAAGGGCGGCATGATGTAGACCAGTTTGCCGAACGGGCGGATCCAGACGCCCTGTTCCACAAAGCGTGCCTGCACCTGTTCCATGGCCACCGGTTCTTTCATTTCCATGACGCCAATGGCGCCCAGCACCCGGGCATCAGCCACGGAGGAGAGTTCCTTGAGAGGCAGCAGCTCCGTCTTTAACTGCGCTTCGATAGCCGCCACTTTTTCCTGCCAGCCGGAATCCAGCAGCAACTGGATGCTGGCATTGGCCACCGCACAGGCCAGTGGATTGCCCATGAAGGTGGGACCGTGCATCAATACGCCGGCCTCACCGTCACAAATCCCCGCGGCTACCAGGTCGGTACAAAGGGTGGCTGCCAGGGTCATGTAGCCGCCGGTAATCGCCTTGCCCAGGCAGAGAATATCCGGGCACACATTCGCATGCTCCAGAGCAAACAGTTTGCCGGTACGGCCAAAGCCGGTAGCGATTTCATCAAAGATCAACAACACCCCGTACTGATCACACAGGGCACGCACTGCCTTCAGGTAGGTGGGGTGATACATCCGCATGCCGCCGGCGCCCTGTACCACCGGCTCCAGAATCACGGCGGCAATCTCCTGATGATGATCCGCCAGCATCTGCTGAATGGAATTGATATCCTCGGTATCAAAATCACTGTCGTAGGGGCATTGCGGCGCCTCGGCAAAATAATGTTTGGCCAGCACCCCGCTGAACAGGGAGTGCATGCCATTGACCGGGTCACAGGCGGCCATGGCCCCGAACGTATCGCCGTGATAGCCGTTACGCAGGGCCAGCAGCTTGTCCTTGCCGGTGTGCCCCTGACTGAGCCAGTACTGCAACGCCATCTTGATGGCCACTTCCACCGACACCGAGCCGCTGTCAGCCAGAAAGACCTTCTCCAGCGGGTCCGGCGTCAATGCCACCAATTTCTTGCCCAGCTCCACCGCCGGCTCATGGGTCAGCCCGCCGAACATCACATGGGCCATGCGGTCGATCTGGTCCTTGGCGGCCTGGTTCAGCACCGGGTGGTTATAACCATGCACCGCCGCCCACCAGGACGACATGCCATCCACCAGCTCGCGGCCATCTTCCAGCGTCAACCGCACGCCTTTGGCACTGGCCACAGGAAAGGTGGGCAAGGGTTTCGAGGTAGAGGTATAGGGGTGCCAGAGATGGTCGCGATCGAAGGCCAGGTCGGTGGTCATGGGGAAATCCGGGTCAAAAATAGAGGAGGAAGGATGGCAGGGGGCGGTTGAAAGTTCAAAGCGCGAGGTAGTGGCACTGTAGGAACGTAGCGTAGCGAAGTAACGCACGTTGTGCAGTGCGGCCCGAAGGGTGAGCGCAGCGAATACACCTCTTGAGGTGCGAATCCGAGCCTTGGCGAGGGAACGGCATCGCAGCTGCTCCCATCTTTTTCTAGAAAAACCTGCCGAGCCCTGAGATTCCTGATCGTCCTGCGGCCGATTCCGCGTTGACACGCGGTTCGCGGCTCAAGCGCCGCTCCTACAATGCCACCAGATCGTTGAGAGCATTCTGCAACCCTGCACACTGCGCCGTTTCCGGCACCAGCACCAGCAACCAGCCCATGGCGTCCACCGGTTTGCCCGCAGGGATAAGGTTGTCACACAAAGTTGGCAGGGTGGCCAGTAACCAGCGCTCCCCTTCCAGCTCCACCTGCTGCAGCTGCCGCTTGAATTCCGGCAACCGGGTGTCGTCACCGGCCTTGCGGCGCACCGCCCGCAGCGGGCGCAGGTAATCCGCTTCAAACTGTCCGGCCAGCTCTGCCATACGGCGCCCTACCCCGGCATCCGGTTGCTTGCCCGACTCTGCCAACCACAGGCCAGAGAGCAACAGGGCCACCGGCACCTGGTAATCGTCCTGCAGATGCAGGCAAGCCCGCTCAAAATCCTTGTGCTGCCATCGCCCCAGGGCATAGCGCCACAGATCCTGCTTTATGGAGTCGTCCACGGTTCCCCCGTTACGTTTGCTGGCTTACACTGCGCCGGTTCTCATCAACCCCGGATTACCCCCATGCTCTCTCTGGAACACATCAACCTTCGCCGCGGCCCCGACCTGTTGCTGGAAGACGCCAGCGTGGTCCTGCACAAGGGCTGGCGTGTGGGGCTGGTGGGCCGCAACGGCACCGGCAAGAGTTCGCTGTTCAAGCTTATCATGGGCGAACTGGAGAGCGACGGCGGCAACCTGAACCTGCCCTCGGACTGGCGCCTGGCCATGATGGCCCAGGAAGTACCGGCACTGGAACAGCCAGCCATCGATTATGTGCTTGACGGCCACCGTGCCCTGCGCCGGGCTGAGAAAACACTGGCAGACGCGGAAATCGCCGGTGATAACCACGCCATCGCCCATGCCCACGGCGAGCTGGAAGCCCTGCACGCCTGGCAGCAACCGGCCCGCGCCGCCACCTTGCTGGCCGGCCTTGGTTTCAGCGAAACCCAGCAACAACAGCCGGTGGCCAGCTTCTCCGGTGGCTGGCGCATGCGTCTGAACCTGGCCCAGGTATTGATGAGCGATGCAGATCTGCTGCTGCTCGATGAGCCCACCAACCACCTGGATCTGGATGCCATCCTCTGGCTGCAGAGCTACCTGATACAGCAACCGGGGGCACTACTGGTGATCTCCCACGACCGCGCCTTCCTGGATGCCACCGTCAACCAGATCCTGCATATCGAACACAAACAACTGAAGCACTACAGCGGCGGCTACTCGGATTTCGAACGCCAGCGCGCCGAGCAACTGTCCCTGCAGCAGAAGATGCACGAGAAGCAGCAGGCCCAGGTAGCCCACATGCAGAAGTTCATCGCCCGCTTCAAGGCCAAGGCCTCCAAGGCAAAACAGGCGCAAAGCCGGGTGAAGGCACTGGAACGGCTGGAACTGATTGGCCCGGCCCACGTGGATTCCGGCTTCAGCTTTGATTTCCACAGCCCGAACAAACTGCCCAACCCCATGGAAAACCTGGATGCGGTGCAGTGCGGTTACCCGGGCGCACCGATTCTCGACCAGGTCAGCCTGAGCCTGCGCCCGGAATCGCGCATCGGCCTGCTCGGCCCCAACGGCGCCGGCAAGTCCACCCTGATGCGCACCCTGGTAGGTGAACTGTCGCCTCTGGGCGGACGCTTCGAAAAAGACGGCGACCTGGTAATCGGCTACTTCCACCAGCAACAGGTGGACCGATTGGCCGCCGACGACGCCCCCTACCAGATGATGTCCCGCTTTTACCCCAAGTGGAGTGAATCGCAGCTGCGCAGCGAGCTGGGCCGTTTCGGTTTCCACGGTGATGACGTGTTTGCTCCGGTAGGCCGCTTCTCAGGTGGCGAAAAAGCCCGCCTGGCGCTGGCCATGATCGTGCAGGAAAAACCGGCGCTGCTGCTCCTCGATGAGCCGGCCAACCACCTGGACCTGGACATGCGCGAAGCGCTGACCATGGCGCTGCAATCCTTCGAGGGTGCGGTGGTGCTGGTGTCTCACGATCGCCACTTGCTGGAAACCACCGTGGACGAGTTCTATCTGGTGGCCAACGGGACGGTGAGTCGTTTTGATGGCGACCTGGATGACTACGGCCGCTGGCTGCAACAGAATCGCCGCGACGGCAAACCCGTCAAGGAAGACAAGCCCGGCGACGGCCTGGATGCCAAGGCCCGCCGTCAACAGGCTGCCCAGCAACGCCACCAGCTGCGCCCGCTGAAAAAGCAGGTGGAAAAACTGGACAAGCAACTCAGCCATTGCGACCAGAAGCTGGCCGAGATCGAGACAGCCTTGGGCGACGAAGCCCTGTATACAGACGACAGTCGCAAAAACGAAATGAATGGATTACTCGGCGATCAGGCGCGTCTGAAGAAACAGCACGACGAACTGGAAGAGCAGTTACTGGAAGCCATGGAGTCGCTGGAGCAAGCCGAAAGTGAACTCACCGACTGATTCTGATGCGTTCACTTTCAGGCTTTGCTCGCTACATTTGCACCAGGCGTGTCTGATACACCACCGGACCGGTGGGCTGGCCGGTAGGTGAACCACCCGCAGGCTCCAGGCTGATCGCCAGAGAGCGGGACTGTAACAACTGGCGCACCTGCTGATCGCTGAGATCAATCTGCAACCGGGCACCGCCCGTAGGCAGCAACGCCAGTGATATCGGCGCGCCCGACTCCGGCAACAACCACAACTGGTAATCCCTGCCACCGTCCGCCGGCTGCACCGGCGGCATGGCCTTCACGCTCAGGCGATGATCCGCAGAAGCATTCACCAGCCACAGCGGCTCGGCCTGCTGACTCTGCACCACACCCACATAATGCGTGACCACCGGCGGTGACGGCGTCCAGAGCAGCAAGGCAAAAACCGCCAGCACAGCGATACCCGTACTCCAGCGCCAGGCCGTCAGGGTCTGCCACCACCGCGACGCCACCGGTGCCGTTCCCGGGAAGAGCCGTTGCTCGATGCTGTTCCACACGGCCTTCGGGGCGGCCTCTTCCGGCAAGGATTCATTGAAAGGTTGCAGCCGTCGCTCCCAGTACCATACCTGACGGCGCACCCGGGCAGAGACCATCATCCAGCGCTCGAAACGCTGCCTGGCGGCGCCCTGCAGCGTACCCACGACATATTCCGCGGCCAGCGCATGATTACGTTCGTAATTATCCGGCTTCATGTGTCCAGGCACCGGCGCAATACATCCAGCCCACGACGAATCCAGCTTTTCGTGGTGCCCAGTGGCTCGCCCATGGCGACCGCCAGCTCCTGGTGAGTGAAACCACGAAAGTAGGCCATCTCGATACTGGAACGGTAGCGCTCATCCAGATCTTTCAAACAATGATTGAGTCTTTGACGATCCAGCTGGTTGCCGGCGTTGTCCATTGGGCCCGGGGCGCTACTTTCCTGGCGGTCACTGACGCTATCGTAATCCGCCTCGTAGCGGCGGCGACGCAAGGCATCCAGACAGCGATAACGGCCGATGGACATCATCCAGGTCTGCACGCTGCCACGATCACAATGGTATTCGCCGGCGTGGTGCCAAACCAGAATATAGGTTTCCTGGAGTACATCACAGGCCTCATCACGGTCCCGCAGCAAATGCACACACATACCAAATACCGCGCGATGGGTTTTCTGATAAAAACCGGCAAAAGCCTGACGGTCGCCCTGAGCGATTCGAGCCAGCGCGTGTACCAGTCCGTCGTCTGCTTTTGCCATGACGAGGCACCCCCTGTATTACCATGAGTCGTTCCTCACTAATGACAGATGCGTTGTCGTTAATACGTGAAAAAACCGGATTCGGATGCAGAAAAAAAAGAAAAATAAATTCTGCATCCAGTTCCATTCCTGTCGCGTACTACTTACACACCGACAAGAAAGGAGATTCGTCATGTTATCCCGCCTTACCCTGATTCCCGCGGCCTGCGCTGCCGCCACCCTGCTGGCCAGTGCCGGCACGATGGCATCCAGCCACCGGGAAGCCCCTTTTATTACAGGCATGCCCAAAGTCGACGGTACGGATTTCTACATGTTCAACAGTTATGAATCCGGTCGCGACGGCTATGTCACCCTGATTGCCAACTATCTGCCGCTACAGGACGCATACGGCGGCCCTAATTATTTCTCCCTCGATGATGACGCCATCTATGAAATCCACATTGATAACGATGGCAACGCGCAAGAAAACATTACCTTCCGTTTCCAGTTCAATACTGAGCGCCGCGACCTGGCGGTCGATGTAGGCGGCACCTCTGTCCCCGTACCGCTGATTAATATCGGCGCCGTCACCGGCCAGAACAACGATGCCCAGAATGTACTGGAAAGCTTCACCGTAGAGATGGTGACCGGCGACCGTCGTACCGGCAATGTGCAGAACCTGACCAATGCCAGCAGTGGTGACAGCAGCTTTGCCAAGCCTCTGGACAACATCGGCACGAAGTCCATTGCCGACTATGAAACCTACGCGGACAACTTCATCTACGACGTGACCATCCCTGACTGCCCCATGCCCGGACGGGTATTTGCCGGACAGCGCCAGGAAGGCTTTGTCGTCAACCTGGGTGAGGTCTTCGACCTGGTGGCATTGAATCCGCTGGGTGCACGGGACTCGCGCAGCAACATCATTGCCGACAAGAACATCACCAGCCTGGCACTGGAAGTCCCGGCTGACTGCCTCACCGGTGAGAATACCGTGATCGGCGGCTGGACCACCGCCAGCATCCGCCAGGCCACGGTCATCAACCCGGCACCGCAGGGTTCCGACACTACCGGCAGCAGTAACGCCAAAGGCCCGGCAGTTAAAGGCGGCGCCTTTACCCAGGTATCCCGTCTCGGCTCTCCGCTGGTTAACGAAGTGGTTATCGGCCTGCCCGACAAAGACCGTTTCAACAGCAGCGAACCGAAAGATGATGGCCAGTTCGCCACCTATGTGACCAACCCCAGCCTGCCTGCGCTGGTAGAAATCCTGTTCGGTGTACCGGCACCGGAAACGCCCCGTAATGACCTGGTCACCGTCTTCCTTACCGGTGTGCCCGGCGTCACTCAATTGCCCAGCGTCACTGCCAGCGAAATGCTGCGCCTGAACACCGGCATCCCGGCCACGGCAGCAGGTGGCCAGAATGATCTGGGTGTTGCAGGTGGCGACTTTGCCGGCTTCCCCAATGGCCGACGCCCGATTGATGATGTGGTAGACATCGCCCTCACCGCAGCCGAAGGCTTTCTGTGTGGCGCTGATGTGAACGGTGAAGCCGCTGGTGGCGAAATTGGCTCCTGCGGTACTCAGGACATGCAGGTCAACGGTGGCGCTATCGTCAACGACGGCGCCCTGCCGAACGCAGCGGATTATCTGACCCGTTTCCCCTACCTGAACACCCCACTGCCCGGCGCCGATAATGTCGCCACGGCAGAGTGAAGGAGGACACCATGCGATACCTACTGGCCATCACCGTCAGCGTGAGTGCACTGGTACTGAGTGGGTGCTTTGGCAGCGACAATGACCGTCCTCGCCAACAGGCACCAGTGGCGATCAACTACACCGCCTTTGTGAAAGCTCAGCTGGCCACTACCGGGGATACCCGGGAACCGGTTGCGATTAATGACATCCGCTTCATTTTTCGCGATCAAACCAATCCGGATGCTTATAACAATGTATTGGCACCGGATAATTGAGACCAGCTCCCGCCGTCTAGCGACGGCGGGAGTCATCCGTTCCGAGAGGGTCCCCGGGAAACGACAACACGCCATTCACTGGCGTGTTGTCCGTACCCTGGCGGCCCTTTCTCTTTATATGTCGAGCGCGCCAATTCATGCCGCTCCCTATACACCGGCCGGGGATCATGTGGTCCTCGCCCGCTTACCCCAGGCGCAGCCCGCCCTGGCGCCACCAACAGCTCCCCTCGATCTGTCGGCGGCCCTGGCTCTGGCTCGCTCACAAATTGACTATGCCAGCGCCCAGGGCGATCCCCGCTTTCTCGGTTACGCCGAGGCCACGCTGGCACCGTTCAGTCAGGACATGTCGTCACCGGCAGCCAACCTGCTGATGGCCCGTATCGAACAGCAACGTCATCAATTTGCCCGCGCCCGTCATCGCCTGACACGACTGCTGGAGCAGTCACCCAACCAGGGACAGGCGTGGCTGATGCTGGCCAATATTGATCGGGTACAAGGTCGTCTCGATGAGGCCCGACAGGCCTGCCGGGAAGCAGCCAGCACGCTGCCGCCCACCACCGTATTGCTCTGTCAGGCCAGCGTCCAGGCCATCACGGGCCAGCGGGAACAGGCCTATCGCACCCTGCAGGCCCTGGCATCCAGCCCGGCCGCCCCACAGGGAAAATCCGCCCAGTGGCTGGACACCCTGAGCGCGGAAATGGCGCTGCAACAGGGCCGTCTCGAACTGGCCACCGAGCACCTGCGTGACGCCTTGCAACAGGCCCCGGATGATCCCTATCTACGCTACCTGCAAAGTGACCTGTGGCTGGCCAGCAACCAGGCGCAGGCGGTCATCCGCGATCTCACCAACTGGCAGGACAGGGAAGGCGCCTTGCTGAGGCTGGCCATTGCCGGGCAACGTCTAAACCACCCTCAGGCCCAGACCTGGCGGCAGGACTACCGCGCCCGCATGGCCGCTGACCAGGACACCGGTCGCCAGCGCCACCTGCGCGAGCACGCCCGCTTCCTGCTTGAAGTAGAGTCCGATCCGCAAGGCGCCCTCACGCTGGCCCGGCAAAACTGGCAGCAGCAACGGGAACTGGCTGACCTGCGACTGCTGCAAGCCAGCGCCATGGCCGCCGACGATCAGGCAACCTTGAGCCAGTTACAGGCCTTTATAGACCGATACCAGGTTGACGATGCCCAACTCACTCAACCTGCCAAGGGAGCCAGTGAATGAAATCCCTGTCTTTGCTTTTCCTGCTCTTGCTGGCCGGGCAGGCATTCGCCCACAAACCCAGTGACAGCTATCTGGTGATCAACAGCAATGCCGGCAACGCCCTGATTGAGGGTCGTTGGGATATCGCCCTGCGCGACCTGCAGCTGGTGTTGCCACTGGACCAGAATGGTGATGGCGCCATCACCTGGGGCGAACTGCGCCGGCAGCAGCGCAACCTGGACGCCACCGTACTCCCTGCACTCACCATCGAGGCACTGCACGGCACCGAACGACACGCCTGCGCCCTCAACCTGACCCGACTGCAGGCCATCGACCATGTGGATGGCACCTACGCCGCCCTGCACTGGCGCGGCGACTGCCAGCGGCCGCCGGAGCAACTGGCTGTGGGCTATAGCTTCCTGTTTGATCGCGACCCCAGCCACCATGGCCTGCTACGGCTGGAGCAGGGAGATACCACCCTCACCGCTGTGTTCAGTAATCAACACCGCAACCAACTGATGGGTACCGATGCCGGATCGCAATGGCAGGCGTTCCAGGGTTTCATCCGCCAGGGTGTGCATCACATTCTGATCGGCTATGACCACATCCTGTTCCTGCTGACACTGCTGTTCCCGGCGGTACTGGTGTGGCAACGGGGTGGCTGGCAGCCAGCACCCACCATCACCGGTGCGCTGACTCAGACACTGGCGATTGTCACCGCCTTTACGGTCACCCATTCGCTGACTCTGGCATTGGCGACACTGGGTATCATCACGCTACCTATCTGGCTGGTGGAGTCCGCCATTGCCATCACCGTAGCGTTGGGTGCAGCGGCCAACCTGGTGCCCCGCCTGTTTCCCAAACGCTGGGTGATGGCCTTTGTGTTCGGGCTGATTCATGGCCTGGGCTTTGCCTCGGTACTGGCCGATCTGGGCCTCACCGACAGCGGAATTTTCCTGCCGCTGCTGGGCTTCAATCTGGGCGTGGAACTGGGACAGGTCGCCATTGTGCTGCTGTTTGTGCCAGCGGCCTATCTGGTCCGTGATACCGTGGCCTATCGACGGATCTTTGTGCCGGTAGGCTCGATAGCCATCATGATACTGGCCGGAGTGTGGCTGGCAGAAAGACTGGGCGGCGCCTGACCAGGCGATCACCTTCCCCTCTTCTCCCGGGAGCCATGCGTGCATGGCGAAGGGTTTGGGGGGGGCAACCGCCAACCCCTGAATAAAACGTAGGGTGGATTAGCCAAAGGCGTAATCCACCTTCATGCCGAGGGGAGCAGTGAGTGTTTCCAACCATAAAAAAGCCGCTCCGGTTTCCCGGGGCGGCTTTTTTTATGATCGAACAACGCGACGGCGCGGCACCCAACGTTTCATCGCTGGCGCCACACCAACCCCGCGTTGCCACTTTCAACTTGAAACTTGCAAGGACGCTTACAAGATTTCGATGATAGTCGCGTTAGCGGTACCCAGACCTTCGCAGATAGCCAGCAGACCATACTTGCCACCGCGACGCTTGAGCTCGTAAACCAGGGTTCCCATCAGCTTGGTGCCGGTGGCACCCAGGGGATGCCCCAGTGCCTGGGCACCGCCGTTGACATTGAGCTTCTCGTAGTCGGCACCTACCGCCTTCATCCATGCCAGCGGCACGGAACCAAAGGCTTCGTTCACTTCATACAGATCGATATCACCAATGGTCATACCCGCCTGCTTGAGGACTTTCTCGGTGGCCGGAATCGGCCCTTCCAGCACCATGGTCGGATCAGACCCCACCACCGCCATGGCATGAATACGGGCCAGGGGGGTGAGGCCATATTCCTTCACTGCCTTTTCGCTGGCAATCATCACCGCAGAAGCGCCATCGGTAATCTGGCTGGCATTGGCGGCACTGATATGGCCGCCTTCCTGCAGCGGCTGCAGGGCCTTGATCGCATCCAGCTCCGCTTCCCAGCGGATGCCCTCATCGACGATGTGCTCGTCGCTGCTGCCATCTTCCAGGGTAATCGGCACCGGAATGATTTCCTCATTGAAGCGGCCGGCTTCGGTGGCCGCGGCACCACGCTTGTGAGAGTCGTAGGCGAACTGGTCCAACTCGGCCTTGCTCACGCCGTACTTCTCCGCCATACGCTCGGCGCCGATAAACTGGCTGAAGTTTTCACCGGGATAGCGCTTGCTGATTTCACCAGTAAACGGGTTGCCCATTTCCTTGACGGCGGTTACCGGAGCACCGATAGGCACCTGGCTCATGGACTCCACGCCGCCAGCAATAACCAGATCCTGGGTGCCACTCATCACCGCCTGGGCAGCGAAATGAATAGCTTGCTGGGAGGAGCCGCACTGGCGGTCGATGGTGACACCGGGGACGGATTCCGGCAGACAGGAGCTGAGAATGGAGGTACGTGCCACATTGAAGGTCTGCGGCCCGATCTGGCTCACGCAGCCAAAAATCACGTCGTCCACCTTCTCCGGCGCCACACCGATACGGCCTACCACCGCATCAATCACCCGGCCGCCCATATCCGCCGGATGTACCTTGCTCAGCCGACCATTCTTCTTGCCTCCGGCGGTACGCACCGCCGCTACGATATATGCCTCTGCCACCTTGCCTCTCCTCACACGTCGTTGACTGGTGAAAACTCGATAATTTCATTGAGGCTACGCTTGAGGCAGGGAACGGCTCAATGACAGAAAACAACGCGGCAAGCAGCCATTCGGTCACCGCTATGTCAGCGCAGGGCCGCCAAACAGACGGTAAAGTTCGAAAAAATCGATTAAATCGCCCAGCCAGTTCCGCTGTTTCTTCAAACTGTTCCAGCTCATCCTTGTCATCACCATTCTGACGCTCACATTCGCTGAACCGTCACCGCTGGCATAACGACAACTCTCTGCAGAAACAGGCAATAACCGTCCAGCAACCCAATACCGCTACTGCACGTGCCGACACTACTGTACGCGCAGCAAACGTAACACGGGGGGCACTGCACCTCCGCAGTTGGACACGGAGCCATGAAACACACAGAGAGACAGACAGCTGTTGCCAATTCCCATGGGACGGCCATGACCGGGCTGCTTGTGATCCTCCTGGCCAGCCTGGCAGTGCCCGGCACCAGCAGCGGGGCCACCAATGTCGATACCGTGCAGCTGGCCCGGGCCGTCGACCCGGCATTCGAAGAGCAGCGTCCACGTCGCCCCCGCACCAACCCGGTACAGGAGCGGGAAACCGGCAGCTGGTCCCTGACCCTGGATAACGATCTGCTGGTCCCGGGCAGCCGGGATCAGGACTACACCTATGGCATCAGTGTCGCCGCCACCGGTACCCGCGCCCGGGACTTTGCCCTGTCATTGAATACTCCGCTGACCTGGATCGACCGCTTGACCGGGGTGGAGCGCATCACCAACAGCAATGTCCGGGGCCATAGCTTCGAGGCCGGCATCTTCGGGTTCACCCCGGAAGACAAGGAAGCCGAGGCCCCGTTGTATGACGACCGCCCCTACGCCAGCCTGCTGTATGTCTCCAGCAGCCGGGTACAGGTAGACCCGGCCAAGCAAGTGGCCTGGCACAGCTCACTGACAGTCGGCGCCATGGGTCTGGACCTGGCCGGTGATATCCAGAACGGGGTCCACAAGGTGATTGGTAGTGACCGGGCGGAGGGCTGGGAGCATCAGGTCAGCGACGGCGGCGAACCCACCTTCCGCTATGCCGTGGCCCGGCAGAAAATCCTGCCCGTATCCTCCGACAATCTGGAAGTGAAGAGCACCGTGGAAGGCTCGCTGGGCTACCTCACCGAAGCACGCTGGAGCTTGAGCTTTCGCGCCGGACGTCTGCATACACCCTGGTGGCAGACCAGCCCGGAACTGGCGCACTACGGTGAACGCAACAACGCCACCGCCATGAGCCAGGATCATGAGCATTACTTGTGGGGCGGCATCGCTCTGGTGGGCCGAGCCTACAACGCCTTTCTGCAAGGCCAGTTCCGGGACAGCGAAGTGAGCTACGACAGTGACGAGCTGAACCATGGCGTGGCCGAAGCCTGGCTGGGTTATACCTGGGCTTTCAGCGACGGCTACCGGCTCAGCTATGTACTACGTGGCCACACCTCTGAACTGAAGGAAGGCGTGGGGGATCGCAATGTGCTGTGGGGCGGGTTGGTATTTGCCAAGACCTTTGATTGATATCCCTTGCTTTCAAGCAAGCGTCGGGGGAAGGCTGAAACGGATCTCCTACTGTAGGAGCCATGCTTGCATGGCGAACCACCTCCAACCCTTCGCCATGCAAGCATAGCTCCTACAATTCTGATCAGGGCGCTTCTATAGCATCACCGTAGGGCACCTGATCCGAGGATTCCCCATAAATATCGCGCACCGGGCGCACTTCGATACTGCCGTAGCGCGCCGGCGGGATGCGGCTGGCTACACGGATGGCATCGTTCAGGTCATTGGCGTCGATCAGGTAGAAGCCGGCGAGCTGCTCCTTGGTTTCCGCAAAAGGGCCATCGGTAACACTGACCTGCCCATCGCGCACCCGTACCGTAGTTGCTGTGGATACCGGTTGCAGGGCGGAGCCATCCAGCATCACCCCGGATTCGCTCAACCCGCCGCTATAGGACTGGCATTCCTGGTTCAGCGACTGCCAGTGATCATCACCACGCTCCTGCATAGCCGCTTCGCTGTAATACACCAGACACAGGTATTTCATCGTGCTCTCTCCTTGGCAGTCAGTTAATGGAAACGCACCGGGGTATGGTCCGGCTGCCAATCCATGATCAGTGACATGTCTTCCGGGTTGAAGGGGCTGGAAAAGTGCTCGTGCACGATTCGCCACTGGTCTTCATCCCGTTGCCATACCTGGGTGACGCGCATCCAGCCGCCCTGTTTCTCACCGTCCACCGTGGCACCGCAATGGGTCAGGCTGTGACTCACCGCCAGGGTGTCTGCGGTTTCCACTTTCAGATCATACATCTCGAAGAATGGCTCCGCTGGGCAGGCTTCCATGCATTTTTTCCAGTGCTCCCGGTAAGCCGGGGCACCTTCCACTTGTACGGCCAGGATGGCATCAAAGGAACGGATGGTCGGGTGATATAGTGCCATTATCGCCTCGATATCATTCTGCTGCGCCCCCTTCAGCCAGCGGCGGATGAGATCCTCGATAGTGCGTTCAGTACTCATGGTTATCTCCTTGATAAAGGGTGTCTTATCAAGGAATCGAAAGAGCAGACGCCGTTTCGACAAGATCTGAAAAAAATGGATGGGCGGAGAGCCTGTCCGCTTGCTCGCAGGGCGACGTAAGCAGCGGTCTGATTCAGGCCAGTTCCGCCAGCCGCTGACGCAAAAAACGTTGTTCGGCAGGTTGCGGGTCACACTCCAGGGCCGCCTGATAGGCAGCTATGGCCGGTTCCCGCTGGCCCAACCGGCGATGCAGGTCCGCCCGGGCAGCGTGTGCCAGATGATAGTCGCGCAGGGCGTCGTCCTCCATCAGCGGCTCCAGCGCCTGCAAACCCGCCTCCGGGCCGTCACGCATGGCCACCGCCACCGCCCGATTCAAGGCCACGATGGGGCTGGGCATCCGTGTCAGCAGCAGGTCATAGAGGCCAACGATCTCCGCCCAATCGGTGCCCTCGCTGCTGGGCGCCTGGGCGTGCACTGCCGCAATGGCCGCCTGCAGGGTGTAGGAGCCGAAACGCTGAGTCAGCAAGGCACTGCGCACCAGCGCATCGGCACGGGCGATTTCCTCCCGGTCCCAGAGACTGCGATCCTGATGTTCCAGCAGCACCAGCTCACCCTCGGCAGTGGTGCGGGTGGCGCGGCGAGCATGGTGTAGCAGCATCAGTGCCAGCAGCCCTTGCGCTTCCGGTTCCGGCCGGGGCAGCAGGGCCAGCACCAGTTCCGCCAGGCGAATGGCTTCCTCGCTGAGATCGTGGCGCAGTAACTGCTCGCCGGCAGAGGCCAGATAGCCTTCGTTGAAAACCAGATAAATAACCTGCAACACCGACTGCATCCGCTCATAGAGCGCATCGCCTTCCGGCACGTCGTAGGGAATGCCGGCATCACGGATCTTGGCCTTGGCGCGCACGATGCGCTGGGCCACGGTGGACGGTTTTTTCAGAAAGGCGCGGGCAATTTCTTCCGTGGTCAGGCCACAGACTTCTCGCAGGGTCAGTGCCACCTGGGCGTCCTGGGCCAGGCCCGGATGACAGCAGGTGAAAATCAGCCGCAGCCGGTCGTCCTCGATGGCCAGATTTTCCACGTCCATTTCCACCACAGCCCGGGCCGCCAACTGATCGGCCTGCTGGGTCAGAATCTGGTCAAAACGGGCACGGCGGCGCAACTGGTCGATGGCCTTGAAGCGGCCAGTGGACACCAGCCAGGCCCGGGCGTTATCGGGAATGCCCTCATCGGGCCACTGACGCAGGGCCGCCATAAAGGCTTCCTGCAGGGCGTCTTCTGCCAGGTCGAAATCTCCCAGCAAGCGGATCAATGTGGCCAGCACCCGGCGGGATTCCCTGGCAAACAGGGTATCAATCTCTCTGGCGAAGGCCGTGCCGTCCATGGCCATGCCAGCTAGTCCTGTTCCCCGATATGCTTGAGCACCAGTCCCGCCAGACCGTTGGCATTGCCAAAATAATCCAGCAACTCAATGGTGAGATCGGGAAACCGTTGTCGGGCATCTTCCACCTGGGCAGGGATGTCCTTGCCCACGTGTTTTCCCTTGTTGAAAAACAACGGATACAGCTGCACGCGGCTAACCGGCTGGTGCTCCAGTTGCTGAATCGCCTCCACCAGGGAAGGCTGCGCCAGCTCAAGGAAACAGGGCAGCACTGCCACATATTCCTCGCCCGCCCCATGGGCGGATTCCGCCACGGTTTCCACAAGGGCACGGAATTCATCGTTGGCAGTGTCACTACGGCTGCCATGGGCCATGATTAGCAGGGCTTTGGACATAGGGGCTCTCCCTCATCAATCTTTCTGTAGGAGCGTCGCTGGCGGCGCGATAACCCACGCAAATCAAAAGCAATCTCACCACAGAGGGCACAGAGCACACAGAGAAAACCCATTCTTTTCCTCAGTGATCTCTGTGCCCTCTGTGGTAAATACCGATTTTCAGGTTTTGGGTTTATGCACTTCGCTCACCCTTTGGGCCACACTGCGTGCGTTACTCCGCTTCGCCGCGCTCCGACAGTGGCTTCGTAGCCAGTTCGTGGCTGGTTTCGACGACGATCCCATGCCGCCTTGCCAGCGCGTCCCGGTCATCATCGTAGCCGCCACCGATCACCGTGGCCACCGCTATTCCCCGCCGGCGGCAGCGTTCGATCACGCCCCGGTCACGGTCGGCAATGCCCTGCTCGGAAACACACAGCCGCCCCAGTGGGTCATGTTCGAAAATATCGACACCGGCATCATAAAGCACCAGTTGCGGGCGCACGGTATCGAGCAGGTTTTCCAGGGCTTCGAACACCGTATCCAGATAATCCCGGTCGGTCATACCCAGCGGCAAGCCCACATCCAGATCGCTTTTCTGCTTGCGCACCGGAAAGTTTTTTTCGCAATGAAGGGAACAGGTAAAGGCCCGCGGTTCATCCGCGAGCATGGCGGCGGTGCCATCGCCCTGATGCACATCGCAATCGAAAATCAGCAGACGCTCCACGGCGCCGCTGGCCAGTAACTGTTTCGCGGCGAACGCCAGATCATTGAAGATACAGAAGCCGGAACCGAAATCGTAATGGGCGTGATGGGTACCACCGGCCAGATGGCAGGCCAGGCCCTGTTTCAGGGCAAGCTGAGCCGTAAGCAGGGTTCCCATGGGGGCAATGCAGGTGCGTTTCACCAGCCCCTCGCTCCAGGGCAAACCCAGGCGGCGCTGTGCCTTCTGATCCAGGGTACCGGCAACGATGTCCGAGACATACTGCGGACAATGGGCCTGGCCCAGCAGGGCCGCCTTGGCCCGACCCGGACGAAATTCGTTGTCGCCGTGGGCTATCCCCAGCCCCCGCAAGTGCCCATGCAGCCGGCCGAACTTTTCCATGGGGAAACGGTGTTCGCCGGGAAAGGGAAAGCTGTAATCGGGGTGGTAGACCAGGGGCAGCACGGCAGACCATAAGGTGAAAAACGGTTACCACATTGTGGCGGCCGATGCTTCCCGGAGCAACGACTCCGGCCTGCCTGGCTCCTTAAAACAACCACTCCAACCCATGCCGCGCCTGGTTACGGGCATTTTCGGTAATCACCTCGCCGTGGGCCAGGCTGAGTTTTTCGAAGGGCCATTCCAGAATGCGGGTGATGCTGGCGCGCGCCTTTCTGCGGTTCAGATACACCAGCCGCAGGATCGGGTGCCAGCCGGGCTTTTGCCACAGACCACCCAGCTTCAGATACCAGCGGGTAAAGCCATGGTCACACTGGCGGAAGTTTTCGATCAGGTCGGCGGCTATCAGGGTACGGCTGGCGGGATTATAGAACACCGTCTCTTGCAACATGGAGCCTTCGATAAAGACCAGCTCGAAATCGTCCCCCCAATCCGGGTGCGGGGTTTCCGACAGGGTGGCATCCAGGGTCAGATCCTTGCGCTTGCCCGCCAGTTTGGCCGGGCCATGCAAAAGCGCATCCGGGTAACGCTGTTTTACCTCGGCGGCAAACACATGGTGGAACAGATTCGGGCAGACGATATGTTTCACCTCACCCAGTGCCGCCAGCTCGGCTGCCAGATCCTCATCCACCGGTACCGGCGAATGCAGTAGCAAACCGCCGCTGGACAGCTTCACCACCGTCATGCGGGACCCCACATGCAGGCCCATGAAGGCGTGAGGGACGGCGACGTGCCAGATGGTGTCGGTAAGTGATTGAAGCTGGCTCATGGTGTGATCCTTCCGTGTCTCTGAACCATCAAGACTAAAGGCCAAACACGCGGCTATCCATGGCTTTGTCGTAACGGCTCCAGCAGCTTTTCAGTGCCGTCCATTTTCAACATCAGCGCCAGCGCCATCAGCCGGCCCAGCTCGCCGTTGGGGAAGCCCTTACTGGCAAACCACAGCAGGTAGGGTTCGGGCAGGTCGATCAACACCCGCCCCTGATACTTGCCAAACGGCATGGTGCGTTCGATCAGGGCTTTCAGATCTTCCTGTTTGAAATCCATAGAGACTCAGCGGTAACGGCGACGCAGGCGGCGGTGACGATGGCCAAAAAAGGCGCGAATAATCGCCGACGTGACTGTCGGCAATACCCGCGGCTCGAACACCAGGGTGTCGAGAAGCCTACAGCCAGTGTCGCTATCCTCCAAGCGTCTTTCATGGCGCCAATCTCGCATACCAGTCATGGGCGAGGCCTCCACGAAGCCTTCTCCGGGAGTGAGGGACAGCAACGTCAGGTCCGAATACCCTATCGGCAGCCAGCCAAACAGTTTGATAGAACTACGAAACAGCGGCTTACCCGGCGTCAGTGGCACGTCCTGCAATCCCCGTACACCCGCCGGAGCCCCCATGGTCAGCCAGGGTCGCATTTCCTGGTTGATGCCTTCCATGGCAGTCATGGCCTGCCACAGGGCAGCCCGGCTCACTGGCAACGCACTGGAAAATTCCAGTCTGATCAACATGACTCCTTTTCCTCTGCACATTGCTGGCCGCCCTGTTCATCGCGTACCTGACGCAGAATCGACAGGGCGCTGTGGGTAAACAGGCCGGCAATCGCCAGCGCCACCAGCAGGTCCGGCCAGCGGCTGCCCAGCCAGAGCACCAGGCTGCCGGACACCAGCACCGCCAGATTGGCCAGCGCATCATTGCGCGAACACAGCCAGGCGGAACGGATATTGGCGTCCCCTTGCCGATGACGCAGCAGCAACAGGGCACTGACCACATTGGCAACCAGCGCCAGCCCGGCCACCCCCATCATCATCTCTCCCTGGGGAGCGCTGCCCTGCCACAGGGCCCAGACACTGTTGGCCAGCACCACCACGCCCATGATCAGCAGGGAAAACCCCTTGATGCGGGCGGCCCGCAGCCGCCAGGCCAGGGACTGGCCCAGCGCCCACAGGGTCAGGCCATAGGTGGCGGTATCGCCAAGGAAATCCAGCGCATCCGCCTGCAGGGCGCGGGAGTCCGCCAGCACCCCGGAGGCCGCCTCCACCACAAACATCACCGCATTGATCAGCAGCACCAGCCACAGCACCCGGCGGTATGCCGGCGCCGGGCTGGCCTGGATATCGGTATCGCAACAGCCCATCAGTCAGTCTCCATCAGTTCACGCAGGTCATCGGCAATCGGCATGGGTTGTAGCGGGTTGACGTTGGCGCCGCCGGTATTACCCAGGGGCACCCACAGCCGCGACAACAGCATGGCCGCCAGCAGGCGCAACAACTGACCACGCACTTCGCGGGCATCCCGGCGCTGCCACCCCACTTTCAGCATCCACCAGTGGCTCTGCACATGGGGGGTGACCCGGGTCTGGCCCAGCACATGGGCTCGCTCCAGCAGCGCGAACGCCTGCTCCCAGCGGCGTTGCCGGTAAGCCAGACGCGCCTCGCTCATCGCTGTCCCGAAGGCCTGTCGCTGTCGCTCATTCATGAAAAGCTCCTTGAACCCATACCGTTATGTCACCATTAAAAAAGCTATAGTGACTACAGGTTCAAGCCCCGGAGGCGCCATGAGCACCCTTTTTTCCATCGGCACCCTGAGCAAGGCCGCCGGCTGCAAGGTGGAAACCATCCGCTACTACGAAAAGATCGGCCTGATGCCCGAACCCGCCCGCAGCGAAGGCGGCCAGCGCCGCTATCACCGCAAGCACCGCGAACGGCTGCAGTTTATTCGCCACAGCCGGGAGCTGGGCTTCACCCTGGATGATATTCGTGAACTGCTGGCCATGAGCGAGCAACATGGCCACGCCGACAGCATCGCCCGCCGCCATCGGGCCGCCGTGCAAAACCGCATCCGCTCGCTGACGGCATTACGCGATGAACTGGACCGGATGATCGAAGAGTGTGAACAGGGGCATACCGGCGAGTGCCGAGTCATCGAGGTACTCAGCGATCACCAGGAATGCAGCGGCGATCACTGAGGCTTTTTTGCCGTTTACCCCATATGGGGGAAGCTCATTTCTGCCCAGTTTCTACAATGAAGGAGCCTCTGGAGAGCTTCTTGCGTACTCAGCGTGGCCTGAAGGGTGCAGCTGTTGTGTTTTGTCGCGACGGACAGGGTGGCCCCCTTTTCTAGCGACAAAGCGCAGCGGATGTGCCCTTCAGGCCGCGCCCTCCGGGTCTTCCAGGCTGGCCCGCACTCGTTCGATGGGTGGACACACACCTTCGATATTGCGCCCCTCTTTACCTTGGCAGAGAGGGCGAGCCAGCCTGAAAGACTGAGCATGCAAGAAGCTCTTCAGAGGCTCCTTAATGGAACGACGATTCCCGGTTGAGGACACACCGGGCCAAACCGATGGACAGAAAAGGGGAAGATCATGAAATGGACCTTTGGCATTGCCGCACTGCTCGCCTCGCAATTTGCCGTAGCCGACTATTATTCCAGCCTTGACGACGACACCTGCTGGGATGGCCGCAACAGCCGCGGCGGCCCCTGCATGGAAGTGCACGACACAAAATGGAGCCAGTACACCGAGGGACGCTTTACCGTCACCTTCCGCAACACCTGCAACAACCGTATTTATGCCCGTTTCTGCAATGAGCGCGATAACAGTTCCGAAGATTGCGGCGCTTCCGGCATTTCAGCAGGCAACACCAAGAGCTGGTCTACCAGCAACGCCAATGGCCGCTATACCTATAACTGGATCGGGGTAGAAAAAGGCTCCAAGGACTGGGTCTGTTCCGGCAAGGTATCCAACTGGCACGATTGAAACAGACGATAGAACTTCGCCTTGCGAGCAAGACTCCAACGACACCCAGATACTGGGCTGAAAACCATTGTTGGAGCTTTGCTCGCAAAGCGAAGAGTTTTACTCCCCTCCCGCCATCAATCTCTCTGGCTTGCTGAAGAAACCGTTCACCCCAACCAGAGATGGTTATCCCACCAGCCATCAGGCAGTGTCAGCCAGTGGCTTTGCACTGCACCGCCGGTGCAGTCGAAGTAACGGCATTTACCCTGCCCGGAAGTCACCGCGAAACCACCGGGTACTGCGCCAACCCCGGCACAATCCGGCATGGGCGCATCCACCACGGTGGCGGCACTATCCAGATCCCAGATGAAAAAACGGTTGCCGCGCGGTGCGGTCATTGCCACCAGTCTTTTTTCGCTGTGGATGGCAATGCTGGCGGTGTACTGGTTCATTATCGCCAGTTGCGATTCACTCACCGGGAAAGGGTGATATGCCTCACCGGGGCGCTTGATGGCCAGTAATGGCACCTTGTCCCAGGCCGGGCCGTGGTATTGCTGGCCGGTGATCACGGTGCCGTCATTGGCCACGGCCAGATGCCGAATACTGTTCTTTTGCTGCGGCAGAGTTTCTTTACTGAGCAGCTCTCCCTGGCGATCCATGATCACCAGGCTCGGCGCCATGGCCGGTAAATTCATTTCCTTCCGGCTGCCACCTGCGGTGCGAATACCGCCATTACCAATCACCAGGGATTCGCCGTCCGGCAGCCAGGCAAGTTGATGCGGGCCCACTCCATGGCTGGACACCTCGCCGTCATGGATCAGCTGCAGACGCGTGCTATCCAGCCGATAGCGACCCAGCACGCCTCGCCCTGGTTCACCAGTGTCGTTTTCCGTGGCATAGAGCCACTGACCGCTTTGATGGAAAACCGCATGCCCATAGAAGTGCCGTTGCGGCTGGCTACGCAGGGTCTGCAACAGGGTGCCGTCGCGCAGGTCTAGCAGATAACTTTCCCGGGCGGGGCGGCGGCCGACAAACAGGGCCAGGGGCAGGACGGGGTGCCGGCAGATGTCATGACAGCGCTCCGCCACCGGCGTCGCAAAGGCGCGGCGGCCATCAAGAAAATAACCGACGGCATAATGCTGCCCGGCAGCATCGTTGCGAGCGGACAACAGCAGTGGCGATTGACCACGCCCGGACCAGACCGTCCAGCCGCCGAAGGCTGCCGTAGCGGCCACAGCCGCACCCACACCCAGCAATTGTCGTCGTGTCAGTGACATAACGGACTTCCCCCAAAATTGCTAAATCCTGCTGAAGAAGCACCCTTTGAGGTGCAAACCGCGCATCAGCGCGACGGGAGCAATGCATGTTTACTGCAATGATGTCCGGGCGGCCTTGTCTGGCTCTGAAGTACCTGATCGCCCTGCGGACGATTTCCGCTGACGCGGTTCGCACCTCAAGCGGTGCTCCTACGCGGCTTCGTAGAAATCTAGTCGCCGTCGTTGGCATTGAAGCCGATCTGGATGCCCAGGTGCCGGGCCAGATCGTCTTGCTGCAGCGTTTCCAGGGCATCCAGGTTCTGATACAGCGACTGCAACTGCGCCTGGCGGGTCGGGTCCTGCACCAGCTCCATCAACGGCGCCGGCAAGGCTTCCAACTGGTCACGGACTGTCTTGTAGGCCTGGTCGATATCAGCCACCAGTCCGGCATCCCCTACCAGGGAACGGACCCGCTCCCACACCGCCTGGGCCCCCGCCAGGGAGGCCTGCAGGTTTTCCGTGGAATGACGGCTGCGCCAGGCTTCCGCCTGATAGGGTTGCGGCACGCCGCTGTTGAGCCGGCCCATGGGCGTACCCAGCTTTTTCTTCAGGGTATCAACACCGGTGACCTGAACACGCAGGATGCCACCCAGAGCCTCATCCGCATTGGCGTAACGCGCATTGGGGAAGCTCGTGAGCTTATCCAGCATTCCTTCGGGCTGCTGCCATAGGGCAAGCACCTGATCAGACAAGGTCAACTGGTGACGGGCAATGCCCGTCAGCAACAGGCAGTAGCGGCCCCGGTTTTCAGTGACAGCCGTCTGCTCATCGAAGAGCACGTATTCGAACGCCGTCAGCCCCTGCACCACCACACTGGCACCTTCCAGTTGCGGCTGAGTCAGATCGGCAAATTCATCCAGCAAATCCTCGGTCTGGCGCGCCACCATATTTCGCTTGTCCGGCCAGAACTGGACCTGCCAGCTACGATTGCCCTCGGACAATGGCCCGACCATCAAAGGCTGCAGGCGGGACCAGGCAGACTGGCTCTGGTGGAATGCCTGCTTCAGGCTGGCCAGCTCCTGATCGCCACTGCACCAGGCCCGGGTGCTGTCCAGCAGGGTCATGTTGCGACTTTGCCACTGTTGGTGCGCAGGCAGCAGCACCTGATCGGCCAGTTGCGTGGTGACCTGCTGGCGCGGATCACTGCAGGCAGCCAGCATCAGGGTGGTAATCAGCACTATCAGGCGTTGCATGGAAACCTCAGAATGAAAGCCCACAGGGTTACAGCGAATTCAGGAAAGCCAACAGCGCAGCGCGCTGCTCGGCGTCGAAGGTGAGCACCATGTCCCGGGAGCCGGCGGCTTCGCCACCGTGCCAGAGAATCGCTTCCATCAGGTTACGGGCCCGACCGTCGTGGAGGAACTGGGTGTGCCCGTTCACCGCCTCAGTAAGGCCAATACCCCATAGCGGCGGGGTACGCCATTCCTGCCCATTGGCCAGGAATTCCGGACGCCCATCGGCCAGACCCGGGCCGACATCATGAAGCAACAGGTCGGTATAGGGGCGAATGGTCTGGTTGGCCAGCTCCGGTTCTGCCGCATCGGCGCCGGTGGTAAAGCTGGGCACATGGCAGCCCTGACAGTTGGCCTGGTGGAATAACGATTTGCCTTTCAGTACCTGCGGGTCATCCACATTACGGCGGGCCGGGACCGCCAGATTGCGGGTATAAAACAGCACGCTGTCCATGATGCTGTCGCTGACTTCCACCTCGCCACCATTGGGCATAGCCAGGCAATCGGTCTGGCTGGGCGCGCAGGAATCCGTCGTTACCAGGTGACTATTGAGCCCCATGTCGTTGGCAAAGGCTTCCGCATTCTGCTGTCGCAGGCTGGGCTGACCGGCCTTCCAGCCGAACCGGCCCATGGCCGTGGTGCCAGTGGCACGATCCCAGACCCGGTTGACCCGGCCGCTGATGCCATCATCGTCCTCGTCATGGGGATCGGCATGGGCCAACAGATCGGCTTCGGGAATGGCTTCCAGAAAGCCCAGGCCGATCATCGGCGGCGCAACGCGGGCGGAGTACAAGGTAGCGGGGTGCATGTCCCCATAGGCCAGATCGGAAAACTCCAGGCGCGGTTTGCGCAGTTCTACCTGGTGACCATCGGCAAACGTCATGGTCTGCAGCTCATAGGTGACCCGCACCCGACCTTCCGGTGACACCCCGGGGATGGCCGCATCCTGGAATTGGCCCCCGTAGTTGGGCTCGGGCACCAGACCGCTGCGGGTCAGGTCGTCGGTCGCGCTGGCAGGTACCGACAGACGCACCAGCATGGACACCGCCTGCTTGGCGTCCGGGGCCGGCGGATGGCCGCGACCATCCTTGATATGACAGTTCTGGCAGGCGTTGGTGTTGAACAGTGGGCCCAGGCCGTCCCGGGCATCGGTGGACGCCGGGGCAATCACCCAGGGATTGCGAAAGAAACTATTACCGACACTGAAATCCAGCCGCCGCGACGGCGACAGGTTGGCCAGCGGCAGGGAAAAGGCGTTCTGGTCGGTCTTGGTAACCGTGCCTTCGCCGGCAGACAGGTGCTCGCCGGGCTCCGCTTCGGTAAAGCTCGGGCCCTGGTCGCAGGCGGTCAGCAGAGTGGCCAAAGTCAGCAGGAGATAACGCAAGGTATGAATATCCTTCTATCTTGATAGCGCAGCCGCAAGAGCCACGCATTCAGGGTCAGCAAGGGCAGCAGCCCTTCGCTGCCCTGTCACTGTTAATCACGATTTCTCAGAAACTGTGGTTGGCGGTGTCCGGGTTCAGGGCCAGGATATCCAGTACCAGGGCCGCCTTTTCGATGCGGGTGGTCTGTTCCACCAGGGCGTCAATGGCCCCGTTCACCGTAGCAGCACCCTCGGCATTACCCGGGGCGATCAGTTGATCGAAATGCACGCCGCTGGCGGCACTGTCGACTAGCGTCTGCAAGGCCGCCTCGCTGTCGTTCAGGTCGGCTTTCAGTGCCTCGTCCAGCTGCGGTTCGCTGGCAGCCACCAGATCACTGAGGGACGGGCCGCTGACGGTTTCACCGTTTACCCGCTGGTACTCCCCCAGATAGACATTCTCGATGCCCTTGCCGTTATAGAAATGGGAAAAGTGAGTGTTGTCACTGAAGCAATCATGCTCGTCTTCCGGCGAATGGGCGGCCAGGGCCACCTTCATACGCTCACCGGCCAGCTCGCCCAGGGACAGACTGCCCATGCCGAACAACATCTTGCGCAGGCCGTTTTCCACACTGTCTGCCGCCAGTTCGGCGCGATAGTTGTCCTGGCCCGGCTGCCATTCAGCCACCATGGCTTCCAGATCACTGATCAACAGATCGGTCACCACGGTCAGGTAGTCGCGACGACGGTCGTTGTGGCCACCGGTGGCAGCCTCACCGGTAGCAAAATCCGTGGCCGGGCGTTCGCCGGCACCAGCATCGGTGCCATTCAGGTCCTGCCCCCAGAGCAGAAATTCGATGGCGTGATAGCCGGTGGCCACATTCACCTCGGACCCGCCCAGCTCGTTCAGGCTGGCCAGCAGATCGGCATCCAGCTCACTCAGATCCAGCTGCTGTTCGCCAATCTTCAATGACTGGCTGGCAATGATATTGGCGCGGGCGCCCGGGTTACCCATCACCGCCTGATAATCGTCGGCCACGTAATCAATCAGGCCTTCATCCAGCGGCCAGGCATTCACCTGCCCCTCCCATTCATCCACCACGGCATTGCCGAAACGAAAGACTTCCGTCTGCATGTAGGGTACCCGGGCATCGCGCCAGGCCTGACGGGCTGCAGCAAGAGTCTCTGCATTGGGTTGCGCCAGCAGGGCATCAATCTGCCCACGCAGTTCGCGAGCCTCGCTCAGGGCATCGCTGTAGGCAGCCAGCGCCAGGTCGGCATAGTGATTGATCACCAGCCGGGCACGGGCCTCGTCGTAGGCCGGTGCTGGCGTGGCAGCGGGTTCATCACTGCAGGCAGAGAGCAGCAGAGAGGCCAGCAACAGGCCCCCGGTAGAGACGCGGGACAGCATGGAATTCCTCGAATATCGTGTAACGGCAAGTGAACAGGCACCAGTCACAGGGGTACCCAAAAACATCAAGACACAATAATGCGAATTATTCGCATTAATTTAAAGGGGCAAGGCAGCAAATTTGCTCTTTCATGGGGATTTTTTTTCAGGCCCCGGGCGTTCACAGTAAATAAAAGCGGGATTAGTGGTGAACCCAGTTCACAAAGGGCCTAGAATACCGCCGCCCTCACCCTCAACACCTCCCTGCCGTGAGAGAGGCCCGTCATGAGCACCGTTTTACTGATTCTGGTAGCACTCGGTTTTCTGTCCATCGTCGTCGAAGACATGGTCCACATCGACAAGGCCAAGACCACCCTGTTCTTCGGCTCCCTGGCCTGGCTGCTGTATTTCATCGCCCCGCCGGCCCATCTGAGCCACGACGTCCTGATGGAACGGCTGGACGAAAACCTGCTGGATATCGCCACCCTGTGGCTGTTCCTGATGGCCGCCATGACCTTTGTGGCGTACCTGTCCGGCAAGGGCATTATCGACAGCATCGTCAACCGCCTGCTGCCCACCCGCATCAGCGAACGCAAGCTGATGCTGCTCACCGGTCTGTTCGCGTTCCTGTTCTCCTCCCTGGCTGACAACATCACAGCCACCCTGGTGTGTATTGCCGTGCTGATGAACCTGAAGCTGCCGGCGGAAAAGCTGCTGCGCTATGTGGTCCTGGTGGTGTTCTCGGTGAACGCAGGCGGTACTGCGCTGATCACCGGCGACGTGACCACGCTGATGATCTTTCTGGCGGACAAGGTGGAAATCCCCGACCTGCTCCTGCTCAGCCTGCCCGCCGCCGGCGCGGTTACCGTACTGGCCGGCATGCTGTCGCTGGGGCTCAGCGGCGAGGTACAGATCCAGAAACAGGACACCGTGATTGATCGAGGCGACAAGGTCATCGCGATACTGTTCTTCGCCACCATCCTCGGCACTATCGGTGCCAATGTGGCCTTTGGCATTCCGCCGGTGCTGTGCTTCCTGTTCGGGCTGTCACTGATGTTTCTGGTAGTGCAGTTCCTCAACAAGGACGAACCGGTGCTGGAATACATCCGCAAGATCGAGTTCGACACCCTGCTGTTTTTCCTTGGGGTACTACTGCTGGTGGGGATGCTCAAGGAGCTGGGCATGCTGGCCTACTTCCCGGCCCTGTATGACCTGATGCCACCGGTAGCCGCCAACTTCCTGGTGGGGATCGCCTCGGCCCTGTTCGACAACGTGCCACTGACCGCGGCCCTGCTCAATTCCGGTATCGACATGACCCTGCCGGAATGGCTGTCACTGACCTATTCGGTGGGCGTGGGCGGCTCCCTGCTGATCATCGGCTCCGCCGCCGGGGTGATCGCCATGAGCAAAGTGGAAGCCCTGACCTTCGTCAGCTACTTGCGCTATTTCCTCTACCTGTTGGTGGCCTACAGCGTGGGCTTTGTGGCGGTGCTGGGCCTGGGGCAGTTGCTGGTGATGTAGGGGAGTCGATTTTTACCACAGAGGGCACAGAGCTCACTGAGGAAAAACCATCACTTTTGCTTTTGTATAGGGTGGATTAGCCGCAGGCGTAATCCACAAGAAACGCGCAATCGGTGGGTAACGCCTGCGGCTAACCCACCCTACATATACCCCGGAGAAACGGTTTTTCCTCAGTGAGCTCTGTGCCCTCGGTGGTGAAAAAACGCTTTTGTCTTTAAGGCCTTTAACTCCAAACCCCGTCCAGCTTGAGCTGGTTTTTCAGTTTTCGCCAACGGGGTTCCGCCACCTGCGGGCGGGGCTTGAGCAACCGCAGTGGCAGCCATTGCTGCTGCGGTAGCTTGTCCGCCCATTGCTCACCGGGCAGCATGGCATCCACTTCATAGCGCAAGCCCTGATGGTGATATTCGAAGGTCATCAGCCACAGGGTTTCCTCCCCGTCTTCAGGCTGATTGTATTGCTGAACCCCCACCACCCGGCCATCGATGTTGATGCCGTATTCTTTCAACAGGGCACGCTCGTAGTAATAACCCACGCTGCTGTAAGTGGTGACAAACGCCATGATCAACACGCCGAAGCCGATCAACGCAAACAACGACGCAAACAGCAACAACCCCCAGTCTCCCGGGGAGTGCGCCCACACCAGCAGGCCCACACCCACGGACGCGAATGCCAGCCCCATAAAAAAGAGAATGCAGAAAAAACCCAGATGTTTACGCAGGGATTGCAGCAGCAGCACGCCACTCAGTGGTTTGAGAGTCATCACAACACCGTCCGTCCATGGAGGGCGCAAGAATAGCGGGGAAAGTCAGCCAGCAAAAGTCAAAGGTTCAGTCCCTTCGCCTCCGGCCAATCACCAGCCCACAACAGCGACTGAAAATATTTCTGTGGCACGCCGGGCAGGCACGGCAGTAGCAAAACAGCAATCCGGCAATCAGTTGGCGCCGTAAAGATCCTTGTCCAGATCCATCAGGTCGCGATCCAGTTGCTGCCAGTTGCCCTGGCCATCCGCATCCATGTCGGCCAGTTCATGGTATTCATCAATGCGCTGCTGCAAATCGGTGAGCACATCCTGGAGTGCCAGCTGGTGACGCTCCGCTTCGGTACTGGAATCGCCACTGGAACCAACGCCCCGGGCCTCCAGTTGCTCCAGCTCTGTTTCCAGTTCATCCAGCTTGCCCTTGATATCGGCCAGCATCTGTTTTGCATTTTCCATGGTATGACTCCTTGCAAGTCTCTGCATGAATCCGCTTCCAGATTGGCCCCATTGTTCCGCCCTGGTCAAGGCGATGCGTGGTAACGGTTTATTACGTCGGACAATCGGTCACCCAGGCCGCCTGAAATCTGGCCGTAACCCGTGGATTCCGTTACATTGCCAAGAGCATTCCACTCACCCATGGGCGTTGCGGACCAATAATGAAGAAAAACGTTGAACGGGCAGAACTGCTCAAGGACATGATTCAGGAAGCCATTGAAGACGGCGCCACCACCGTGGAAGAGGTGCACCAGCACATCGCCGGGCTGCCCTTCGACGCGCTGGAAAAGCTTGGACTGTTCGAAGAAAAGGCCGGCAACCTGAGAGACAAACAGCGTAAAACCATCGGCCTGGTGTACGACACCATTCGCAAGATCAATCAGGAAGTGGGCTCGCTGATTTCCGAACAATTTGCCGCCCTGGAAGACGCCCGCACCGCCTCGCGCAACATGGACAGCAACGACCCACAGGACGACTGACATCGTCCTGTCTCAGGGTTGCACTAACCACTGCAGTACTCGTCAAAGGCCGCCTGGCTTCGCTCAAAGCCCTGCTCTTGTGCCAACTCCCAGGGCCGTTCACAGCTGTCGTTGGCCGGGCACCACTGATACCCCGCAGACCCCAGGCAGCCATATTTGTCCCGGTCGCTACCCGGCATGGGCTGGCAACCGGCGAGAAACAGCATCGCCGCTATTATCAGTGTTTTTTCCATGTCCGGTTTCTCCTGTAGCCGATAGGCTCCGATAGCGAATTGCTCCCCCCTTTCACCCTGCGGGCAGCTCGCCACGGAACCTGAACCTATTTCACCACCCCAACCCCGCCATCGCCAGCAGCGCGCAACCGACAGACGCATTATCATCCCCGCCCTTTCCCGATTAGAATGGCCGGCTCGCTCCAGAACGCCCTGCAGTATGGATAACCAAGAGTATGCATAGGACGCACACACCCGCACCATCCGGCCCCGCCGGCAGCCGTCTGGTGACGCTGCTGACGCAGCTGGATCGCAAGGCAGCCCGGGATAGCCACGGGGACTTTGCCGAGCGCCTGGGACGGCTGTTCGATCTGTCCGATGCCATCTCTCTGGACGGCGCCAATCAATATCGCCCCAAAGGTCCCTTCGAGGCCAGGCCGGACGCCACCGAGCGCCTGCAGGCGGACCTGCTGAAGACCCGCGACACCCTGCTGGCCCACCTGAGCCGAAGCTTTGCCGGAGAGAAGGCGGCCTCGGTGATCCCCCTGCCGCCGCTCAAGGACGACGCCCAGACCGACAAGCGCCCCACCTTTGGCGCCTACGAACGCTTTTATCAGGCCCACCAACGGCAGATGATTGCCGGGCTCAGTAACCTGCGCCAGCGGTCCCGTCGTATCCTCATCGGCCACAGCCAGGCCATGGCCCGGCTGGCGGAACTGGATGCGGTGTTTGAACAAAGCCTGGGCAGCTACGTGCGCCACTGCTTCGGCGCCCTGCCCGGCTTTCTGGAAAAACGCTATCGCACCCTCTGGGACACCCGTGATCCCTTTCATACCGTCGAAGACTGGCTCGCCCCAGAAGGGTGGCTGAGCCAGTTTCGGCGCGAACTGCAACTACTGTTACTTGCCGAGCTGGACGCCCGCCAGGAACCCATACTCGGCCTGCTGGACGCCCTTGTCGCCGACGCGACGGGCCACCAGTCCACCCATAACGAGGTAAGCAAGACCGTATGAGACGCTTTCTTTTTGCTGTCCCCTTTCTTCTCGGCGCCATTGCCGTGGCCTGGATCGCCACCACCTTTCTGAGCAACCCGGTGGCCCTGACCGTGACCCTGATCATCGCCGCCGCCTACATCCTGGGCTTTGCCGAGCTGCTGCGCTTCCGCCGCACCACCGCCACCCTGGATCAGCAGCTCGATGATCTGCCCGACAGCCGCGATGGTCTGACCCACTGGCTCAAGGCTCTGCCCGGCAGCCTGCGCCACGCGGTACATCGCCGTATCGACGGCCATCCGGCGCCCCTGCCCGGCCCCCAGCTGACCCCCTACCTCACCGGCCTGCTGGTGATGCTGGGCCTGCTGGGTACCTTCGTGGGCATGATCGTCACCCTGCAGGGCGCCGCCACCGCCCTGGATGGCAGCAGCGAGCTGACAGCCATCCGCAGCGCCCTGGCCGCGCCCATCGCCGGGCTCAGCCTGGCCTTCGGCACCTCCATTGCCGGTGTCGCCGCGTCCGCCATGCTGGGGCTCAGCGCCGCCCTCTGTCGCCGCGACCGCCTGGCCGTGTCACGCAAGCTGGACGACCGGGTGGACCTGGAGCTGCATGCCTTCTCCCTGGACCACCAGCGTCAGTCCGCCTACACCGCCCTGCAGGATCAATCGCGCATTTTCCCGGAGCTGGTCAGCGCCTTGCAGGGGCTCACCGGGCGCATGGAACAGATGGGCGAACAGCTCAGTGAGTCCCTGACCCGCAACCAGCAGGATTTCCACCATACCCTTACCGACCAGTACCGCACCCTGGCAGATTCCGTCAGCCAGTCCCTGAAGGAAACCCTGGCGGACAGCAGCCGCCTGGCGGTGGAAAACATCCAGCCGATCATGAAGCAATCCCTGGCCGACCTGAGCCAGCAGGTGCAGGGCACCCACGAAACGCTCAACGCCATCACCGAAAAGCAGCTTGCCACCCTCACCGAACGGTTCCACCAGACCACGGAATCCGCAGCCCAACACTGGCAGCAGGGGCTTGATCAGCATCAGCAGACCAGCGCCCGGCTGGTCAACGATATCAGCACCTCCCTGGCCGCCCATCACGATCAGTTCCGCGACAACAGCAGCCAGCTGCTGGAACAGATGCGCAGCACCCAGGCAGAACTGGGCAGCGCCAGCGAACAGCAACTGGCCGCCATCGCCGAGCAATTCCGCAGCGCCAGCGAGCAGGCCCTGCAACAGTGGCAACAGGGCCTGACCGAGCAGAAGGACACCGGCCACAGCCTGCTACAGGAAGTGCGCGATACCCAGCAGCAGCTGGCCCGCACCAGCGAAGAGCAGCTCAGCGCTGTCACCGGCCAGTTCCGTGAGGTCAGCGACCAGGCCGCCGCCCAGTGGCGCGACGGTATCGACGCACAACAGGCGTCCGGCACTACCCTGATCAGCGAATTGCGCAGCGCCCTGAGCGAGCACAACAACCAGTTCCAGGACAGCGCCAGCGGCCTGCTGCATGGCCAGAAAACCGGCCTGGAGACCCTGGTAGCCACCGTGCGCGAGGAATTGATTGCCCTGCGTGACGCGGAAGCAGGCCGCAGCGAGGCCGCCAGTGAGCGGCTGGCGCAGCTGGAAGGCACCGTCAGTGAGCACCTGGGCCGACTGGGCACCGCCCTGGAAGCGCCCATGACCCGCCTGATCGAAACCGCCTCGGAAACCCCGAAAGCGGCCGCAGAAGTAATCAGCCGCCTGCGCGAGGAAATGACCCGCAGTAGCGAACGGGACAACGAACTGCTGGAAGAGCGTCGCCGCATCATGGCCGAGCTGGACACCCTGCTCAGCGGCCAGCGCGATGCTGCCGGCGCCCAACGCGACGCCATCGAGACCCTGATCACCACCGCCAGCGACACCCTGACCCAGGTCAGCGACACCTTCGCCCAGCAGGTCAGCGCCCAGAGTGAGCAGCTCGACCAGGTGGCCGGGGATGTGTCCGGCAGCGCCGCCGAAGTGGCCAGCCTCAGCGATGCCTTCGCCACCGCCGTGCAGGTGTTCAGCGACGCCAACGACAAGCTGCTGGACAACCTGCAACAGGTGGAAAGCCGTCTGGAGCAGTCCTCCGCCCGGGCCGACGAACAGCTCAACTACTACGTGGAGCAGGCTCGCGAGGTAATCGAACTGAGCATGGCCTCGCAGAAGGAAGTGATCGACGCCCTCGGTACGCTCAATAGCGCCAACAGTGGCGCCAACGGCAACGACGCCCACAGCGAAGAACGCCCGACCAGCGAGGTCAACTGATGGACGATCTTCACGACAGCGACAGCTCATCCGTATGGGCCATCTTCTCCGATCTGATGGCCGCCCTGGTGGGCATTCTGGTGCTGGTGCTGGTGTGGGTCATCGGCATTCAGCTGGAGCTGAGCCAGTCGCTGGAAGAGGAGAAGGCCCGGCGGGTGGCCGAGGAGCAGCGCCGTCAGGCCCTGGAAGAGGCGCTGGCCGATCCCCTGGCCAGTGGCCGGGTGACCTTCCGCGACGGCCGCATCGGCATCAGCGGCAGCGTGTTGTTCCAGCTCAACTCGGACCAGCTACAGCCGGAGGGCGAGGAACTGCTGCGCGATCTGGCCAAGCCGCTGCAGGTGTTTCTTGATCAGCACGACGAGCTGCTGATGGTCAGCGGCTTCACCGATGACCTGCCGATCCAGCGGGGTAACCGCCGCTACCAGGACAACTGGGGCCTGTCCGCCCAGCGGGCGCTCACCGTGACGCGCACCCTGATCAACCAGGGCATGCCCGCCGACCAGGTGTTCGCCGCCGCCTTTGGCCCCCACCAGCCGGTGGTGCCCAACGACAGCGATACCACACGGGCCCAGAACCGCCGGGTAGAACTGACCACCGTGCCCCGCCAGGGCGCCAAGGTCAGCACCGCCCAGCATGCCAGCCAGGCAGAAGGAGCCGACGGCAATGGCTGATGCTCCTAGCCGCAACACTCCCTCGCTCAGCGCCATAACCGAACAGCTGTCGAGCCTGCGCGACCAGGGCGCAGACCGTTTTGCCCCGGCCCGCTTTCGCTACCTGGAAGCCCAGGCCGAGCGTCTTGCCACACTGACACGGGTCAGCCCCACGCCACTGACACGGCTGGCCACAGCGCTGGAGCATTTTCAGGAAAGATTTCAGGCTGAGGTTGCCCGGGTGGATGCGCAACTGGCCGAGGAGGCGCCGAGCGAGCCCGTGGCCGCCATGCGGGAGAAAGGGGATCTGAAAGCCCTGCTGCGCCATCTGCGCGCCCGTCAACGACAGCAAGAACCCTCTGCCTTCGCCGCCCTGCACGCCTGCTATGCCAACCAGACACCACAGGAAGACGACGACCACAGAGACCCGATGACTGCCCTGCTACGCCAGCAGGAACAAAGCGTACTCGCCCGGCACGGCATCACTACTCCGGCAACGCCGACAGACAATAGCGGCCCACGGGAGCTGAAAGCCCTGCGTCAGGTCCGCGCCACACAGCAAAGTCAGCGCAAACGCCAACGCATCGCTCAGGCCATCCATCAGACCCCCAGCGACGCCGGCCCGCTCAATTCCCACAGGCTGGTCACAAGCGCCCTGGAAACCCTGCGCGATCTTTCACCCGCCTATCTGGATCACCTGGTCACCCAGGTGGACACGCTGATGTGGCTGGAGAAACTGGCCAAGCAGCGGCGGAGTTCCTAGCTTCTAGCTTCTAGCTTCTAGCTCGTAGCTCGTAGCTCGTAGCTCGCCACTATCGTCCCGACCCTTCGGGATGCAAGCATCGCTTCCCACAACGTTTGTGCTTGCCGGAAGGGCATGTGGGAAGCGATGTTCACATGGCGAATTCCGCCTTTGCAGACTCGGTCTATTTCTCTTCTTTGTCTTGGCTCTCCGGCGGATGCAGCAGATCATCGTGCTCACCCATTTCCCAGGGAAGCTTGCCGGGGGTGAGATCCAGGAAGTGCAGGTAGTTTTCGAACTGGTCAAGAATGTCGCGAATGATGTCGTCCTCGTCGTAACCGAACACATCGTAGGAACGGCCACCCCGACGCAGGAACACTTCCGCGCGGTAATAGTTTTCCTCTTTCATCACCGTGGAAGCGCCCCCGGCCGTTACGAAACCGGGCACCGGCTGGCTGACCAGGCGGATGTCATAGACAAAGCCCACATGCCCTTCACGTTCCACCTGCAGTTCGGCACGGATCAGGCTCTCATCGAACACCACCCTGGCATCCCAGCCGGACTCCTTCATCTCTTTGACCACCTTTTCCATGCTCTGCATGGCTTTACCGCGAATGAAGCTTTCCACATTGTCGCGGCCAGGGAAGTCCATCATGCCTTTCAGACGATGGCGCCACTGGGAACCGGTCAGGTGACGGCGCGTCGCCATATGCATTTGCAAGCTGGTTTCGCGATGCCCCTCAATCACCAACGCCCGCCACATGCCCACGGCAGCCAGAATAATAATGATGGCAAAGGGCAAGGCGCTGGCAATGGTCATGGTCTGCAGCGCCTGCAAGCCACC
>UEXM01000363.1_pt1 | contig 49870 bp, 40 predicted proteins | sample 1796661 | NCBI WGS metagenome assembly UEXM01 (sample SAMEA4772469, study PRJEB27181) | metagenome | reverse complement strand
CTGGCATTTTCGCGCCCAATAAAAAACCCCGGCGGATAGCCGGGGTCTTGTGTCTCGACAGTACCCTTGTGAGGCGGGGCCGAAACAAGTCAGGAAGTTTACCCGCTTGTGAAAAGGATCGCGACCGCTGAGGACGGTTTAGCTGATAACCAGCATGCACGAAAACCGCTGACGGGAAACAATGCGGCAACGCTCGACACAACAACGCGGGGCTCGTCCTACCCACATTGTTGCGTGCGCCTGTTACGTTGCTATGAAATTTCGCGGGTTTCGCGGAAGCGGATCTCCGGGTGACGCTCCTGTGCCAGTTGCAGGTTCACACGGGTCGGAGCCAGATAGGTCAGGTGACCAGCGCCGTCGCGGGACAGGTTATCGTGGGCTTTACGCTCAAAGGCCGTCAGCTCTTTGTCACTGCCGGCTTCAATCCAGCGCGCCGTGGCCACACTGACCGGTTCATAGCGGCAATCCACCCCATATTCCCCCTTCAGCCGCGCTGCGACCACGTCGAACTGCAGGGTGCCCACGGCACCCAGAATCACGTCGTTGTTCCGCAGCGGGAAGAACACCTGGGTGGCGCCCTCTTCCGCCAGCTGGGTCAGGCCCTTGTGCAGCTGCTTGCTTTTCAGCGGGTCGTTGAGCACCACCCGCTGGAACAGTTCCGGGGCGAAGTGGGGAATGCCGGTGAAGGCCAGCTCTTCACCCTCGGTGAAAGTGTCACCGATCTGGATGGTGCCGTGGTTGTGCAGGCCGATAATGTCACCGGAAAAGGCCTCTTCCACGTTGTCACGCTCACCGGCCAGGAAGGTCAACGCATCAGGAATACGCACGTCCTTGCCGGTACGCACCTGCTTGAGCTTGATACCCTTCTGATACTTGCCAGAACAGATGCGCATGAAGGCAATGCGGTCCCGGTGTCGGGGGTCCATGTTCGCCTGGATCTTGAACACGAAGCCGGTCATCTTGGGCTCGTCGGCGACCACGGTACGCGCGGTGGCATCGCGGGGCTGGGGCGGCGGCGCCCACTTCACTAGGCCGTCGAGCATGTGATCGACGCCGAAGTTGCCCAGGGCGGTACCGAAGAACACCGGGGTCAGTTTGCCGGCCAGGAAGCGTTCCAGATCGAATTCGTGGCTGGCGCCCTGAACCAGTTCCAGAGTCTCGCGCAACTCCTCGGCGTAGTCGGCTCCCACCGCCTGATCCAGCTCCGGATTATCGAGCCCTTTCACTTCGCGCACGTCCTGCACAGTGTGGCCCTGGCCGGTCTTGTACAGCACGGTGGTGTCGGTGAGCAGGTTGTAGACGCCCTTGAAGCTCTTGCCCATACCGATGGGCCAGGTAATGGGGGCGCACTCGATCTTGAGCACATCCTCGATTTCATCCAGCACTTCAATGCCGTCACGGACGTCCCGGTCCAGCTTGTTGATGAAGGTGAGAATCGGCGTGTCGCGCAGGCGACAGACTTCCATCAGCTTGACGGTCCGTTGCTCCACGCCCTTGGCCGCATCAATCACCATCAGCGCCGAATCCACGGCGGTGAGGGTGCGGTAGGTATCCTCGGAGAAATCAGCGTGCCCGGGGGTGTCCAGCAGGTTGACGGTGGCATCCTTGTAGGGGAACTGCATCACCGAGGTAGTCACGGAAATGCCCCGCTCCTTCTCCATCTCCATCCAGTCGGAGGTGGCGTGCTTGCCGGACTTCTTGCCTTTCACGGTACCTGCGCTCTGGATCAGGTTTCCGTACAACAGCAGCTTTTCGGTAATGGTGGTTTTACCGGCGTCCGGGTGCGAAATAATCGCGAAGGTGCGGCGCTTGGCCACCTGGTCTTGCAGGCTCATGGGGCTTCCGACTCTGACAGGGGTTTTCGAGGGCGCGAGTATAACAGCCTTGCGAGCCCTTATCAGGCTCTCAGCGCCACCCTGTCAGACGATGCCGGAGCCCTTCAGCTGGCGCTGACGCATTAGCAGATAGAGGGCAAATCCCACCGCGACACCAGGAACCAGCCCCAGCAGCAGCGCCAGCCAACCGCCGCGGACCTGGTAACGCTGACGCTCGAACACCACCCAGATGGCAAGCACCACCCAGCACAAAATCACATCCGTGGAATACCCGGCCGCAAAGGGATTCACAAAGCCTCCGGCGGCGGCGGCCAGGATATCCGGGTTCTCCAGCAGCGGCGGAATAATCAGCACCGCAAACACCACACAAAAGCTCAGGGCTACCAGCAATAACAGTCGACGAAACAGGTTCTCTGACACAGGCCAAGTCCTCGCAATAGGTCATCCGTAATCACCGTATCCTTGAGGATTTACTCTGGTGTGTCCACCTTTCCAACTCGGTACTTCAGGGCGAGCCGAAAGCAGTGCTAGAGTGTCGGTTCCAGAACAACAAGGATGCCAGACCATGCCTGTTTATCTCCGCGCTTTCGCTGCCCTCTTCCTCGCTACCCTGCTGGCGGCCTGCAGCCGCACCCCGGACGCCGGCGATGCCCGTCAAGCGCTGGAGGCAGAACTGGACAACGCGCACCTGTCCGGCCTGTTGGCAGTCACCGATGTGGAAAAGCGCAATGGGTACGACGACGGAGACGGCCGCTACACCCTGGAAGTGGATTACCAGCTGAAAGCCAGGGACGACCTGGGTGGCTACACCGACAAGATCAAGGGTAACGAGGATCTGTCCGGCATGGATCGCTTTGCCATGATCATGACGCTCAGCGCCCTGCGTATGGAGCACGGCAACTTCAAGAAGGGCGATACCTTCCAGCGCCAGCGGGTGATTACCTTCCGGGATTCAGAGAACGGCTGGATGCCGATTCAGGAGTAACGGGGAGCGGTTCGAATCGCACCTTGCCTGCTGTAGGAGCGGCTCTCGAGCCGCGAACCGAGCGTAGCGAGGCGACAAAGATCAAGGTCTGACCACCATTCTTTCTGGAAACTGTCGAGCCTTGAGATTTCTGATCGCCCTGCGGGCGATTTCCGCGCAAGCGCGGTTCGCACCTCAAGAGGTACTCCTACAGCGGCTTCGTAGATAGGATGTAGCGAATTATTTATGCCCGCTGGTGAGCAGGCACTGCATCAATACCGCATTCTCGTGCCCGTCCCCCTTGCGGTAATAATTCTTGCGCACGCCACAGACCTCAAAGCCCAGCTGGCGATACAGTGCCTGGGCGCTTTGATTGCTTTCCCGCACTTCCAGATAGACCACGGTCATGGCATCGGCCCGGGCAGCGCTCAAGGCCTGTTGCAGTAATCGCCGGGCGATGCCATGGCGTTGCCAGGCCGGGGCCACGGCGATGTTGAGGACATGGGTTTCGTCGAGGATTCGCGACAGGATCAGAAAAGCCGCCGGGACATCGTCCACGGTGGCCACCTGGCACAGATAATTGGCGTTGCCCAAGCAATCGTAAAAGTGGGCGACGTTCCAGGGGGTCAGCTGGGCGGCGGTTTCGATGGCCATCACCGCGTCCACATCTTCCAGCTCCATGGCGCGAATGGCTGCCACGCGGGTCCGATCACTCGCCATGGAAGCCATTTGCCCGCATGGCGTGCCAGCTGGCTTTCTTGTGCTGCGCCGGCTCCGCCAGCATTTCTGCCAAGCTGCTGACCACCAGTGCCGGGCGACCACCTAACTCGAAGGGTTGATAGCGGGGCTGATCAAACAGCGCCTCACTGAGCGCCTCCGGCAAGCACAGCAATACCCGCTCGCCACCCGCCTGCTCACACAGGCCGGCAATAAAGGCCGACAGCGCCTGGGACGCTTCTTGCGCGGGCATGGGCTGTTCTGTCAGCGGGCAGAAGAAACGACGTGGACGCTGAGGACGGGCCTGGAACAGGGCCAACAGGTTGGCCATCAGTGGCGCCTCAAAACGTCCCAGCCCCGGCGCCTGGCTGTCTTCCTGGGCGCATAGCAACCAGGTATCGCCACCCAGATGGGCTTCCAGGGTAAAGGTCAGCCCCTTGCCTCTGGTGACTGCCGGTGCGGGTGGTGTCGGCTCCGGGGTATCGGTGGTGGCTTTGGGCGCCGGCGGACTCTGCGGAGCCTCCTGAACCGGCACCTCACTGGCAACAGGGGCCGCTGTCTGCGGCGAAGCCGGGGCAGGAGTGTCCTGAGCAGGCGCTGGTGATGCCACTGCCGCTGGCTGCTCTTCCTCGTCCTCCCAGTCCAGCAGCGGCGAGACCGCTGCACCAGGCAACGGCCCCCTGGCCACCCAGGGCGTCAGCCCCAGGGCTTTCAGATAGTGTTGTCGCTGGGCTTCATTCATGGAGCGCTCCGCACCTGCTAGCACGCACCAGGCCAGCACGCAGGCACGTTGTGCCTTTCAGCAGCATGTTGCGTGAAGCGTCTAGCGTGTCAGCGTTACTCATACATCCGCCGCCTGCGGGTGAGCCCTTTCCAGGCCCGCCGCGAAGTGATTCAGGGCATTCAGGTAGGCCTTGGCGGAGGCGGTGATGATATCCACATCGGCGCCGTGGCCGTTGACGATCCGGCCGCCTTTTTCGAGTCGTACCGTGACTTCACCCTGGCTATCAGTACCAGCGGTGATGGCATTCACCGAGTACAGCTGCAGGATGCTGTGGCTTTCCGCTAGCATCTCGATGGCCTTGAAGGCCGCATCCACAGGCCCGGCACCCGTGGAGGTCGCCTCCCGTTCCTGACCATCGATAGCCAGCACGATGCGGGCTTCCGGCGTTTCACCGGTGCGCGCGGTGGCTTCCAGCAACACCAGTTTGAAACGTTCTTCCTCGGCCGCTTTCTTGGTGTCACTGACCAGGGCCTGCAGGTCCTCATCGAACACTTCGTGCTTCTTGTCAGCCAGATCCTTGAAGCGCTGGAAGGCCTCGTTCATGGCTGCTTCCGAGGCAAAGGTGATGCCCAGCTCGTCCAGGCGGGCACGGAAGGCGGCACGACCCGAGTGCTTGCCCAGCACCATGCGGTTGGTGTGCCAGCCCACATCCTCGGCGGACATGATCTCGTAGGTCTCGCGGTGTTTGAGTACGCCGTCCTGGTGAATGCCTGACTCGTGGGCAAAGGCATTGGCACCAACGATGGCCTTGTTAGGTTGCACCGGGAAGCCGGTGATCTGCGACACCATTTTCGAGGTGGGGACGATCTCTTTGGCATTGATGCCGGTGTCCACGTTGAACAGATCCTGGCGAGTGCGTACCGCCATGACAATCTCTTCCAGGGACGCATTGCCGGCCCGTTCGCCAAGGCCGTTGATGGTGCATTCCACTTGCCGGGCACCGGCCTGGACCGCAGCCAGGGAGTTGGCCACCGCCAGCCCCAGGTCGTTATGGCAGTGCACCGAGAACACTGCCTTGTCGGCATTCGGGATACGAGCCAGCAGCTGGCCAATGGTATGGCCATATTGTTCCGGAATGGCATAGCCCACGGTGTCGGGGATATTGATGGTGGTGGCACCGGCGTCGATCACCGCCTCGATAATACGGCAGAGAAAATCCAGCTCGGAACGGCCGGCATCCTCGCAGGAAAATTCCACATCGCCCATGTGATTGCGGGCATGCTTCACCGCCGCCACTGCATGCTCGACCACCTGATCCGGCTCTAACCGCAGCTTGTGCTGCATATGAATCGGGCTGGTGGCGAGGAATGTATGAATGCGCCCGGATTCAGCCCCGGCCAGCGCTTCCGCTGCCCGGTCGATATCCGACGCCTTGGCACGGGCCAGAGAGCAGATGGTGGATTCGCGCACGGTATCGGCAATGGCCTTCACCGACAGGAAATCCCCCTGGCTGGCGATAGCAAAACCGGCCTCGATCACGTCCACCTTCATGCGTTCCAGCGCCTTGGCGATGCGCAGCTTCTCGTCCTGGTCCATGGTGGCACCCGGGCTCTGCTCACCATCACGCAGGGTGGTATCGAAAATAATCAGGCGCTCTTTGCTCATCGTTATCTCTCTCTGGCGGGTGAGCGGTGAAGCTCACCGAGCTGTAGGAGCTATGCTTGCATGGCGAACAACGGTGGCAATTTTCCTGCCACGCGGTTGCTAACCTGAAGGCGCTTCGCCATGCGTGCATGGCTCCTACGGTGATTTGTCGTTGTGGTATCGCTAAATTCTACACCAGTCGCAGGGTACGCAGCACGGCTTCACGCAGGGCCTCACCGGCCTCTCGCCCGGCGATACCCTCGGCCAGCCGGATCTTTTTGCCGTCCACCTCGGCGATCAGCGTCATGTACTCGGTCTGGCGGCCATTGCTGGTGCTGCTCATCCCGGTCTTCAGCACCACTTGGTCTGCCCGCAGCAGTTGGCACTTGCGGGTGAACAACGGGACTCCCAGCCAGCGACGCAGGCTACGCACTTCACCGCCACGCACCCACACATCCAGCCCACGTCCCAGAGTGAACAGGGAACTGCCGACAATGGCATAACCGATCAACCCGAAAATGCTACCCATGAAGTACAACATAAAACCTTCGCTGGCAGCGGCGATAAACAGCCCGGTGCCCACGGCAGCAAAGATGCCACCAAACACCAGTAGCGCGAGCTTCATGCCCAGGTGGCGACCGGGACGGCTTTCCAGATGCAGGCCCTGGCCGGTCTGCTCCACCCGGATCTGTTCGTTGGCAGATTCCAGCGCCTCGACTTCCCGCTCGCGCTGGTCGGCCATGACGTGGGACTCCGGCAGACGAAAACGACTCTCGCCCTCCCCCGCCACCACCGGGATATCCCAGCTACGTTTCAGCTTGCGACCTTCAACCATGCCCTCCAGCTCGACTCGCCAGCAGATATAATTGCGACCGCTACCGGAGGACGGCGGCTGTTCCGCCGGCACATCGAAACAGAACAGGATATCGCTACCCTGCTGGGTAGGCTGGCACAGAGCGCGCTGGTCGGTCTGCCAGAGGATGTCTTCCACGGTCTTGCGGTCTTTGCCACTACCGCTTTCGCGGCCACGGATGCAGCTCAGCCACACATCCATATCCGTCTCACGGGGCAACGCCTTGCCCAGGTGGATGGAGCCACCCACCTGACCACCGGCATGGCCCGGCTCCGGGTCCAGCTGCAGAGGGGTGGGGCCGAAGAACTGGTAATTACTGCGCATTTTCCAGCCCGCCCAGGCAATACCGGCGCCCACGGCGGGAAACAGCAGCACCATCAGAATCGCGTAGTCACCGCGACTGACCTTGTCCCAGACCGCCAGATAGGCCGGCGATGGCAGCAGGATAAAGATGGCGCCGAAGCCCACCAGAAACCAGTGGCCGGATTTTTCCTTGCTGTGGTACTGCCCCCCTTCTGCCAGATCGGCCTTGCCCTTGCTGCCCCGGTTGAACAGGAACATCAGGCCGCCACCCACCAAGGCAAACACGCCGCCGAAGGCCAGGCCAAACACCAATGAGCCCCAACGCAGAGTGCGATCCAGAAAAGCCTCGGACGGATTCGCCGGGTTGACCCAGGCCAGGACGGTGCGCCCCCGGGAGCGTGCGGACTCCAGTCGGCTGGCCAGACGCTGCCAGTAATCGTCAAAGTTATCGCTGCCGCCGTACTGACTCACCGTATGGCTGGAATAGCTGCGCCCGTTATAGTCATAACGGTAGCTGGCGCTGACACTGTAGGTGGTGGAGCCGTCGGAATAACTGCGATTGAGAGTACTGCTAAGCACGGTGGCCGGGACCCTGTCCCAGCTCCCGGACTGCCAGTATTGAAAGGCGGGCTTGAGCCCCACAAAGAACATCACCGCCAGGCCTGCCACCAGGAAAACCCCTGGAAACAGGATGGTCATGCACCCTGCTGCTTTATCGTCTTTCTGTGTTTCCTGTTCTGCGTTTTCTGCCGTATTCGACACCCGTGATTCCCCCAAACAACAACACTCCGGCCAGGGCACCGTACAGGTGGGCATTCACATAGACCCGCCCGTCGATCCAGCTACGGAGATATTCCACGTCATAGCCTGCCTGCTGCTCACTGACAATTCGCCCGGCGATCACCAGCAACACCAGTGAATGCAGCCAGGGATTCCCCCGCCAGCCTTGCAGCAGGCAATAGACCAGCAAGCCATGGAGGATACCGGACAGCCCCACATAGTGCTGCAAACCGGTATCCAGAAAATACAACGCCAGTCCGGTGACCGCCCCACAAAACAGCAACCAGCTCCAGAAACGCACCCGATCCAGCAGGTCCGTGAAGAAATAGCCGCATAGCACCAGGCCGGCCAGATTGAGCAGCATGTGCCAGTGATTGAGATGCACCAGATGGCAGGTCAGCAACCGCCAGAGCTGACCCTGTTCGATGGCCCCACGATCAAATCCCAGCCAGGGGTTCACCCAGCCATGAGCCAGACCCAGCACGACCATGGTGACTACCACCAGGGCGAAGTGCGGGCGCAGTTTTTTGTCTCTGGGTTGCATGGAGGTACCGGCTGAAAGAAGAGCGGCCATTATGGGGAGGCGGCAACAGAAGGTGCAACCCAAGCCGAGCCATCAACAGCCTCCCTGTCGGAGCGTCGCTGGCGGCGCGATAAAGCAGTTTCGAGGTACGAGTTTCGAGTTGCGAAAACCTGAAACTTGCCACTCTTTGAGGTTTTGCCTTTCGAAACTCGCTTCTCGCGACTCGCGACTGGGTGATCGCGCCGCCAGCGACGCTCCTGCGGCGGGTTCAGGACAGATCCCCAAAAAAAGAAAACCCCGCACAAGGCGGGGTTCTCTTTGGAGCGTGTTACGAGCTCATGATTTACATCATGCCGCCCATACCGCCCATTCCACCCATGCCGCCCATATCCGGGGCGCCACCGCCGTTTTCTTCCGGCTTGTCCGCCACCATGGCTTCGGTGGTGATCATCAGGCCGGCGATGGAAGCCGCTGCCTGCAGCGCGGAACGGGTTACCTTGGCAGGATCCAGGATACCCATTTCCAGCATGTCACCGTATTCACCGGTGGCCGCGTTGTAACCGTAGTTACCGGAACCGTTGCGTACTTCCTGCACGATCACGGACGCTTCAGCACCGGCGTTGTAGGCGATCTGACGCAGGGGCATTTCCAGCGCGCGGAAAGTCAGGGCAATACCGGCGTTCTGCTCGTCGTTGTCACCCTTGATGACACCCACGTTAGCCAGAGCGCGCACCAGTGCCACACCACCACCGGGGACCACACCTTCTTCCACGGCAGCGCGGGTCGCATGCAGGGCATCGTCCACACGGGCTTTCTTCTCTTTCATTTCAATCTCGGTGGCTGCACCGATCTTGATCACCGCAACACCGCCGGCCAGCTTGGCCACGCGCTCTTGCAGTTTTTCCTTGTCGTAATCAGAGGAAGAGTTCTCGATTTCCTTGCGGATCTGCTCCACGCGGGAATCGATATCGGCCTGCTGGCCAGCGCCATCAACAATGGTGGTGTTTTCCTTGTCGATGTTCACTTTCTTGGCGGTACCCAGATCTTCCAGGGACGCATTTTCCAGGCTCAGACCCACTTCTTCGCTGATCACGGTACCGCCGGTGAGGATGGCGATATCCTGCAGCATGGCCTTGCGACGGTCACCGAAGCCCGGCGCTTTCACGGCGGCGCACTTGATGATGCCGCGCATGTTGTTCACTACCAGAGTCGCCAGCGCTTCGCCTTCGATATCTTCAGCGATGATCAGCAGCGGCTTGCCTGCTTTGGCCACGTTTTCCAAGGCCGGCAGCAACTCGCGGATGTTGGAGATCTTCTTGTCCACCAGCAGGATGTAGGGGTCTTCCAGCTCGACCTGCATCTTTTCCTGGTTGTTGATAAAGTAGGGGCTCAGGTAACCGCGGTCAAACTGCATGCCCTCAACCACGTCCAGCTCGTTCTGCAGGGACTGGCCTTCTTCAACGGTGATCACACCTTCCTGGCCTACTTTTTCCATGGCCTGGGCGATGATTTCACCCACGGATTTGTCGGCGTTGGCGGAGATGGTACCCACCTGCTCGATGCTCTTGGTGTTGTCGCACGGCGTGGACAGCTTCTTCAGCTCTTCCACGACTGCCGCCACGGCCTGGTCGATGCCGCGCTTCAGGTCCATGGGGTTCATGCCGGCGGTGACAGACTTGAGGCCTTCGTTAACGAATGCCTGAGCCAGCACGGTGGCGGTGGTGGTGCCGTCACCGGCTTCGTCGTTGGCCTTGGAGGCCACTTCTTTCACCATCTGGGCACCCATGTTCTCGAACTTGTCTTCCAGTTCGATTTCACGAGCCACGGACACGCCATCCTTGGTGATGGACGGTGCACCGAAGGATTTCTCCAGCACCACGTTACGGCCTTTCGGGCCCAGGGTTACCTTGACGGCGTCGGCCAGGATGTTAACGCCTTTGGCCATACGTTGACGGGCTTCGTCACGGAACAGAATTTCTTTCGCCATGGTTCTTTACCTCTGCAAATCTTTACCCCGGAATGGGGTGAATGCCCTTGCGGGCGTTCATGTTCTTGCTCTTGGCCTGCGGCACTTAGCCTTCGACGACGGCCAGAATTTCGGCTTCGCTCATGATCAGCAATTCTTCGCCGTCCACCTTCACGGTGTTACCGGCGTACTGACCGAAGATCACCTTGTCACCGGCTTTCACGTCCAGCGGACGGACATCACCGCTATCGGTGATCTTGCCGTTACCCACCGCGATCACTTCGCCGCGGGACGGCTTCTCGGCAGCGGAACCGGGCAGCACAATACCGCCGGCGGTCTTGGTTTCTTCCTCTTCACGGCGAACCAGCACGCGATCATGCAAAGGACGGATGCTCATTTTTCCTTAAACTCCCAGTTTTAGTTCTGATGACATCCAAGCTCGCGGAAGCGAAGCTCGGCAGTCCGAATTAGCACTCTAACGAATCGAGTGCTAATCATAGTAATGATGCCAGTGCAGTCAATAGGGAAAGTGACCTTTGAAAGCGCCTGTCCCGCGACCGCCTGCAGGACACAGGAGTGGGGCCGCAGCGTCAGGTTTCAAGGGGTGAGAAGAAAAATCCTTTGCCGGGTGGGGCAACCCGGGAGTGTCGTTTGCCGTTTTTGTGAGTCACTGAGCAATCCGGTCATTGGCCAGGCAGGGTCAGCCCACCATAATCCGGGCCATCGTGAACCGACATCGCAAGGAATCACCATGGATCTGAACCAGAAAGTGGTTGTTGTTACCGGCGCCGGCCGTGGCCTGGGCCGGGGTATTGCCACCTACTTTGCCGGCAAGGGCGCCCGCCTGGCCTGCGTGGACCTGAGCCAGGAAGACCTGAACGCCACCGTGGCCGCCTGTGAGGCGGCCGGCGGTGAAGCGCGCGCCTATCTGGCCAACGTGGCCAAAGAAGAGGAAGTGGAAAAGCTGTTCAGTGACGTGGTGGCGGACTTCGGCAGCCTGCACGGCCTGGTCAATAACGCCGGCATCACCCGCGATGGCCTGCTGGTGAAGTACAAGGACGGCGAAGTAGTCAGTAAGATGAGCCTGCAGCAATGGCAGGCGGTGATCGACGTGAACCTGACCGGCGTGTTTTTGTGTGGCCGCGAAGCGGCTTCGAAAATGCTGGAACTGGGAGTCGAGGAAGGGGTAATCGTCAACATTTCTTCCCTGGCCCGCCAGGGCAGCTTCGGCCAGAGTAACTACGCCGCCGCCAAGACCGGGGTGGTTGCCCTGGCCGAGGTGTGGGCCAAAGAGCTGGCTCGCTACAACATCCGCACTGGCGCAGTGGCTCCCGGCACCATCAACACCGACATGCTCGCCGCCATGAAGCCGGAAGCCCGCGAGCGTCTGATCCAGGCGGTGCCCCTGCGTCGCCTGGGCGAAGCAGAGCACATCGCCCGTTCCGTGGCCTTCATCTTCGAGACCGATTACTTCACCGGTCGCTGTATCGATATGGATGGCGGCCTGCGGTGATGGCTTCTAGCTTCTAGCTTCTAGCTTCTAGCTTCTAGCTAACAGTGTGTTCTGCTGATGAGAAGGGGCAATCAAAGGGTTGCCCCTTCTCATTTTTTCGCTTTTCCTTGCAGCTCAAAGCTAGTAGCTCGAAGCTGCCTTTATGGATCCTTCTTTCCGAGACGCCGTCTACCAGATCGTTGCCGCCATTCCGCCCGGGGCGGTGAGCAGCTATGGTGCCGTGGCACGGAAGGCGGGCTTTCCCCGCCATGCCCGTTTTGTGGGCCGGCTGATGAGCCAGTTACCGAAAGATACCCGTCTGCCCTGGCATCGGGTGTTGCGCGGCGATGGCCGCATTGCCCTGGCGGGCACGCCAGCCGGGGACCAACAGATCCAGCGGCTACTCGACGAAAACGTCACCGTACTGGGTGACCGGGTGCCCAGACAGCATTTCCAGCAATGGTAACGCCTCTTCGCTGAATCACACCCCGCGCGCGGTGAACCCGCATCGCTCGCTGCGGACAAAGTGTCTATGATGAGCCTTTCGCCATTCGGCAATACCCGCTAAGAGACCTATGCCCCCACAATCGACCAACTGGCAGCAATCCCTGAAAGCCTTCCTGCATCCCCGTGTAGTGACCATGTTCTTCTACGGGTTTTCTGCAGGCATCCCGCTACTGCTGATCTTCTCCTCGCTGTCTCTGTGGTTGCGAGAAGCCGGTGTGGAGCGCTCCACGGTCACCTACTTCAGCTGGGCGGCACTAGCCTATTCGTTCAAGTTTCTCTGGGCGCCGCTGATTGATCGCTTGCCAATTCCCGCCCTGACACGCTGGCTGGGCAGGCGCCGGGCCTGGCTGCTGGTGGCGCAGCTCACTGTGGCCGCCTCCATTTTCAGCATTTCCCTGGTCGACCCGAGCCAGCCTGGAGCGCTGAACCTGATGGCCTTTGCGGTGGTCATGCTCGGCTTTACCGCCGCCACTCAGGATATCGTCATCGATGCCTACCGTATTGAATCTGCGGGTGTCGAATTACAGGCATTGATGTCCTCTTCCTACATTGCCGGTTACCGGATAGGCATGCTCTCCTCCGGGGCAGGCTCGCTGGTATTGGCAAGCTGGCTGGGCTCTACCAGCGACGCCTACAGCTACCCCGCCTGGCAAACCACCTATGCGCTCATGGCGCTCACCATGCTGGTTGGCGCCATTACCACCCTGATCATTCGCGAACCGGACAACCCTCGCCCCTCCGCCCATCAGTACACCAGCGGGCAGTATCTGAAGTTTCTGGCGATTTTCGTGGCAGGCATAACGGCCTTTGTGACAGTGTATATCCTGACCGCCGATTCGGCAGGCACGCTCCGGCAAACGCTCACGGAAACTGTTGAGAACAGCGCCCTGTCCGGCCTGGTAGTGGAAAGCCTGCGGCTGGCGCTGGCAATTGCCATTGTTGCTGCGTTGATCAAGGCGCTCTCATTAACCCCGCTATATGACAAACAGCTGGTTCGGGAAAGTTATCTGGACCCGGTGAAGGACTTTTTCCAGCGCTACGGTAGCCGGCTCGCCTTGCTGCTGCTGGTTTTCGTGGGCTTTTACCGCATCTCGGATATTGTGCTTGGCGTCATTTCCAACGTCTTCTTTGAGGACATCGGTTTCACCAAGAACGAGATTGCCGGGGTGGTCAAAACCTTCGGCCTGTTCATGACCATTGCCGGCGGTTTTCTGGGTGGGCTGCTGGCCATGCGTCACGGCGTGATCCGGGTACTTTATCTCGGCGCCTTCCTCACCGTAGCGACTAACCTGCTGTTCCTGTGGTTGGCCTATGCGGGCCACGACATCCGCATCCTCTATGCAGTGATCTCCGCCGATAACCTGACCGCCGGGCTCGCCAGCGCCGCCTTTGTGGCCTTCCTCTCGCAGCTCACCAATGTCTCCTTCACTGCCGTCCAGTACGCCATCTTCAGCTCACTGATGACCCTGCTACCCAAGACCATTGGTGGCTACTCGGGCAGCATGGTGGATAACCTGGGCTACCCCGGGTTTTTCCTGTTGGCCAGCTTGATGGGCGTACCAGTGTTGGGGCTGATCTATCTGATCCAGCGCCACGAGGCCTTTCGGCACTGAGCCCCGCTCATTCGCCGAAACAGGCTCGCCGTATACTTTTCAATCAATTCACAAACCGGCTATAGTGGGAACTTACAAAAAACAACAATAAGAACACACGGATGAGTCACTCGGAACTCGATATTCTGGTCGTGGATGATGCCCGCTTCTCGGCGGCGGTGGTCAATCGCACCCTCGCCTCTGCCGGCTACACCCGCATTCGCCACGCCCACAGCGCCCAGGACGCCCTTGGTCAACTGACCGAGCAACCCGCCGATCTGGTGGTGGCAGACTGGTTGATGCCCGGCATGGACGGCCTGGAGCTGACCCGTCGCATTCGTCAAAGCGACGAAGCCAGCAACCGCTACACCTACGTACTGCTGCTCACCGCCCGCGAGGGAGTAGACGCCCTGCAACAGGCCTTTGATCAGGGCGTGGACGATTTTGTCTCCAAGTCCGCCATGACCGAGCAACTTCACCACCGGGTCATGGCCGCAGATCGGATTATCCAGCGCCACAACCGGGTACAGACCGACTACCAGCGCATGCTGACCGTGAATCGTCAGCTCAAACGCCACGCCCTGATCGATCCGCTTACCGGTTTCGGCAATCGCCAGGATGCCCTGCGTGCGCTGCAGAATACCCTGAAGCAAGCGGAAAAACGGGGCGGCGCCGCCTGCCTGCTGATGCTGCGCCTGGAAGACTTCGAGGCACTACGTGCCCAGCGCGGCGACAAGGTGATGCAGCAAGGGGTGCTGGCGTTCAGCCGGCGCCTGCGCCAGTCGGTGCGCCCCATGGATCATCTGTGTCGGTTGCAGACCGACCAGTTTGCCCTGATCACCTGGCAACCCCACCTGAACCACTGCGACCCCACCGGTTTCCGGCGCCTTTATGAAGGCCTCAACCACCGGGCCTACCAGACCGCCGCCGGCTTCCTGAGCCTGCAGGTGAGCATGGCAATCGCCGCCTCTGAAGGCCAAAGTCATGGGGAACAGATGTTCGAACAGGCCCTGGCCGAGCTGGATCAGTCCCTCAGCGAGCGACGCATCGTATCGGCCACTGCCAATGTGTAAGTGACGCGGACAAAAACATTTTTCACCACAGAGGACACAGAGAACACAGAGTTCACTGAGGAAAAGCGTGCGCTCGGCAGATTCGTCGCTGGCCGCGCGAGAAGCAAAAGCTTACCTCCCCCAACCTACCGGTTTTGATTTTCGAAACTCGCTTCTCGCAACTCGCCCCTGACACCGTCGATCATTGCTACGCGCCCACAAGAATACCCCGTTAACTCTGTGTTCTCTGTGTCCTCTGTGGTAAAAATCGGTTCTTTGGTCTGCGATCTTATGCCCCACACTTTCCCCCACTGGTTTTTATTGGGTGCCGGCAATATGGGCACCCTGGCGGCCTGGTATCTGACCCGGGCAGGACATGGCGTTACCGTGATTCGCCATGACTCCCCGGCGCCACTGGAAAAGACGCTGAGGTTGCCGGACGGACGTCAGCAGATGTTGTCGTTACCGGTGCTGGACCCTGCTGCCTTACCCGATCACATCGACCATTTACTGGTGGCAGTCAAAACCCCCTATACCCACCAGGCGATGGCGCCGCTGACCGATCGTCTTGACACCGACTCTCTGGTTCTTCGTTTTCAGAATGGACTGGGCGCCTTGGATGGCCTGTTGCCGGCGGGGTGTTCCGCGTTGGAAGCTGTCACCACCAGCGCCGTCAAAGGTCAGCACCCGGACCACGCGGTAGTGGCAGAAAATGCCACCTGGCTCGGAGGCAGCAACGCCCCACCTGCCTGGTTTGCCGCACTGACCGAACACTGGCCGGATCTGCACTGGCAAGACGACATCCGCCCACGCCAGTGGCACAAACTGGTGGCGAATGCAGTGATCAATCCGCTGACCGCTCTTTACGATGTGCCCAATGGCCGTATTAGCGACGACCCGGCCTTGCGCGAACAGGCCACACAGCTTTGCGAAGAAGCGGATCAGGTGCTGCGACAACTGGACCCGGCGTGGCCCGGCCACTCCCTGGACAATGTCCTCACCGTGGCCCGGGCCACTGCCGGCAACACCTCCTCCATGCGCGCGGACCGACAACGGGGCGCCCCAACGGAAGTCGATGCCATCAATGGCTGGCTGGTGAAGCAGGCGGATAAACTGGGACTGGCGGTTCCCGCCAACAGGAAGGTGGTCACGGCACTGACGGCGAGATAAAACAGTTGCGAGATACGAGGAGCGAGTAGCGAAAACCTGGCTTTCCCGGGCTCATGGTTTTGCTCTTCGAAACTCGCTTCTCGCAACTCGCAACTGAATCATTCCCGTCACCAACCCTTTATGAGTATCCCGGCCGCCGCGGCTTTTACCCTTCAGCACTGGAATTAAACGCCATTTTTCGCCATCGTAGCGGGCACTAATCCGGATTCGTGGAACCTCCATGCACAGTCGCATTTTTCTGGCCGTTGGCCTGATCGCCACCAGTGGCCTTACCCTGGCCAATAACGAAATCAAGGCAGTGAAAGTCAGTGGCGCCAGCCACCCTAGCCTGGCCGGGGAACTACCCACTGGCACCCTGACCCTGGATCGGGAGACCCTGGCCAGCATGCCCGCCAGCAACCTGACGGAAGTGCTGGATACCGTGGGGGGGCTGCAAGCCAGCCAGCTCTATGGCACTAACGGCAGTGAGGCGAGCCTGGATCTATTGGGCTTCGGTGCCGGCGCCAACCAGAACACCCTGATCCTGCTCAATGGTCGCCGCCTCTCGAATATCGATCTGGCCAGCCCCTTTCTCAGCGGTATTCCGCTGGCCGCCATTGAACGTATCGAGATTCTTCCCGGCGCGGGTGCGGCCTTGTACGGCAATGGTGCCGTGGGCGGAGTAATCAATATCGTCACCCGCCGCCGCTATGACAACAGCGCCGGTCTGGAAGTGAACGGTGGCAGCTATGGCTCCCTGGGCGGCAGCGGCTACGCCACCGGCCATCAGGGCAGCCTGAGCGGCGCCGTGGCCATGAGCACCCTGGACAGCGACGGCTACCGGGACAATAACGAGGTGCGTAACCACAGCGCTTTTGCCGATGTGCGTTATCAACAGGACGGCATTGAGGCCTACTTCACTGCCAACGGCGAAAAACAAGAACTTGGACTGCCAGGCGGTCGTAGCGAAGCGCAATTTCGCAACGATCCGCAGGGTACCGACACCCCCTTCGACGATGCCGAACAGGACAACTACTGGCTGATGCCAGGCCTGCGCATTGCCCTGCGCGGCAACACCGCACTGACTCTGGAAGCCAGCAAACGTCGTCAGGAACAGACCTTTGCGTTTGCCTCCAGCGGCAGCTTCGGTGAAACCGTGGTGGAAAGCTACAGCGTCACGCCCAAACTGGAAGGCCAGCACACTACCGGCAGTGCCGTTCACAACTGGACCCTGGGCCTGGATCTTCACGAATACGATTACCACAGCCGCACCAGTTTCGGTAACCGGGAGCTGGAGCAAAGCCAGCGGGCCTGGTATCTGCACAATCTGGTCAGCCTCACACCGAAACTGTCTCTCAGCGCCGGCGCTCGAAGCCTGGAAAGCACCCTTAGTGGTGAGGGAGCCGACAAGGAGCAGGATGGAGAAATGTATGAGGGCGGAATCCGCTATACCTTCACGGGTAACCTGGCCCTGTTCGCTGGCGCCCAGCGCAGCGTGCGCATTGCCAACGTGGATGAACTGAGCCCCTTTAATCCCCCCATCGATCCGCAAACCGGTAAGGGCTACACCGCCGGGGCCAGCTGGTCCCAGGGCCGCCAGCATTCCACCCTGACCTTCTGGCGAGCCGAGATCGACAATGAGATCCTCTTTGATCCGGTCAGCTTTACCAATCGCAATCTGGAAGACCGCACCGTGCACAAGGGCGTCAGCATCAATTCCCGCTGGCGGCTGGACAAGGACCTGATGTTGACCATCAACGCCAGCGCCCAGCAGGCCCGTTTCGACGGCGGCCCCTTCGACCGCAACGACGTGCCCCTGGTGCCGGAACATACGATGCAACTGATCGCCGACTGGCAGGCCCTGTCCTGGCTGTCCACCCAGATCAGCCATCGCTACGTGGGGGATCGCCGCTACGACGGCGACCTGGACAACCGCTTCCGCAAACTGGACCACTACCGCACCACGGACCTGCAATTGACTGCCCGTTATCAGGCGTTTTATCTCAAGGCAGGCGTCTACAATCTGGAAGACCAACAGGTGGTGGACTACGGTAACTTCAGCAACACCACAAGCACGGCAACACTGTATCCATTACCGGAACGCCACTACCGCGCCGCGTTTGGCGTGGAGTTCTAGGAAGCTGTGTAGGGTGCACTGAGCCTAGGGCGAACTGCACCGGCCTAACGTTTTGATGGTGCAGTTCGCTTAGGCTCAGTGCACCCTACGACCGACTCGGACACCCCGGAGAACAACGACTCGTTTTCCCTCCGAGTCCGCTGCGGTTAAAGCCACTTCATCAGGAGCCAGCATGAGCGACAACGACAAGACCCGCATCAACCGGGTGATCACCCGCACCGGCGATCGCGGTGATACCGGGCTGGCCGATGGCAGCCGAGTCAGCAAGTGGCACCCGCGCATTCAGGTACTGGGCGAACTGGACGAACTGAACAGCGGCCTGGGCGTACTGCGCGCCCGGTCACTGGACGCAGATCTGGATACCGTGCTCGGCCTGGCCCAGCAGTTGCTGTTCGATATCGGCGGCGAGCTGGCCATACCCGGTCATCGCGTGATCGACGACCACGATCTGGTGGAGCTGGAATCCCGGGCGGATACCTTCAATGCCGAACTGCCGCCATTGAAAGAGTTTGTGCTCCCTGGCGGCCACCCGGACGCCGCCTGGTGCCACCACTGCCGCACTGTGGCCCGGCGCACGGAACGCCACTTCGTGGCCCTGCATGAGGCCGACGAGGATGCCGTGAACCCGATCAGTCTTGCCCTGGTCAACCGGCTTTCGGATCTGTTGTTCGTAATGGCCCGAGTGATCAATTTGCGCCAGGAGTCGCCGGAGATACTTTGGCAGCCGAAGGCAGAGAGGGGCTGATCTCGCTGTTTGGAAATCCCATTTTTTACCACAGAGAGCACAGAGCTCATTGAGGAGACCCCCCTCTTCAGCAACGTAGCGGTGCAACAATCGTAGGGGTAACCGTACCAGCCAACCGCTAAATTGGTGCAGTTCGCTTAGGCTCAGTGCACCCTACGTCATCCGTTAGTCTGTGCCGGTTTTCGAGGCCAGTAAGGTGTTTTTGCGGGAAGCGATGCTTGCAGCGCGAAGAAGTGGGCTCGTCCAACCTTGAACGTCAGGCCTCCGGCACCGCCATTGTGAAAACATTGTGCAACCCTGCCGCAACGGCGCGGGACCGAGCTACACTGGGGTCCCGGACCGACGATTTCTCGCCATGGGCATTCGCAACAAACTCTTTGTCATTTTCCTTTCCACCTTCCTGGTGCTCACCCTGGCGGCCAGTGGTTTCTATTACTTGTCGTTCCTTCGCAGCCTGGAAACCTATCTGGATGAACGTCAGCAGGCCCAGGTAGAACGACTGGCAGATCACCTGAGCCTGCTCTACCAACAACGCGGTGGCTGGCAGTTCCTGATGGAAGATCCCCGTCAGCTCAAACGCCTCTACCGGCTGGCCGGAGATCGGGATGACGACCGGGACAGCCGCGGTGATCACCGCCACTTGCAACTGCTGGATGTCCACAAGCAACGGCTGCTGGGTCCGCCGGCGCCACCGGAATTTCGTTCGGAAATTCCTGTTCAGATCGGCCGCGGCATCGTCGGCTACCTGACCTACCCGGATCAGCAAGCTATCCGCGACAAGCTAGACCAGCGCTTCATGGGCCGCCAACTGCGCTTCATGGGCTGGATGCTGTTTGTAGGTGTGGGGCTGTCGCTGCTAGTGTCCTGGCTGTTGGCCCGCCATCTGGTGGCACCCATTCTTGCCCTGTCCAACCATACCCGCGACCTGCAGGAAGGCCACTACAGCGCCCGCCTGGAAACCCGCCGCCGGGACGAACTGGGCACCCTCACCGAACAGGTCAATCAGTTGGCGCAGCGGCTCGATCAGGGTCAGCAGGCTCGCCAACGCTGGTTCTCGGATATTGCCCATGAGCTGCGCACCCCAGTGGCAATCCTGCAGGGTGAGCTGGAAGCCATCAGCGATGGCATTCGCCCCTTGAGCCCGGAATTCATCAAGTCTCTGGAAGGGGAAGTAGCCCAGCTCACCCATCTGATCAACGATCTGCACGACCTGGCACTGGCGGATGGCGGCAATCTGCGTTATCGGTTCCACCGGGAGAATCTGGCGGACCTGCTCGGCGAGGTGGTCGACAGCTATCGCAACAGCTTTAGCCTGCAGAGCATCAGCCTGGAAACCCGTATTCCCGACCTTGCCGTTATTGATATGGATCCGGTGCGCATTCGCCAGCTGCTGGACAACCTGCTGCAGAACTCTCTCAAGTATACCGCCAGCGGCGGTACCTTGAGCCTCTCGCTGACACACGCTGGCGACAACTGGGAACTACTGCTGGAAGACAGTGCCCCGGGCGTGCCCGACGAGGCCCTTCCCCGCTTGTTCGACCATCTGTACCGGGTAGAAAGCTCCCGTAACCGCCGCACCGGCGGCGCCGGCCTGGGGCTGGCCATCTGTCAGCGTATCGCTGAAGCCCATGGCGGCACCATTGGCGCGGAGCACAGCCCCCTGGGCGGCGTGCGCATCCGTATCACTCTGCCAAGAGAAACCTCATGAGCCGCATCCTGATCGTGGAAGATGAGCCACGCCTGTCACAACTGATGGCAGACTATCTCCAGCATGCCCACTTCCACACCGAACAGACCGACAGCGCCCGGACCGCCATAGCACTGGCAAAAGAGGAACGCTTCCAGGCTATCCTGCTGGACCTGATGCTGCCGGACGGCGACGGCATGGAAGTGTGCAAGGCCATCCGCCGCCATAGCCAGGTGCCGATCCTGATGGTCACCGCCCGGGTGGACGAAGTGGATCGCCTGCTTGGCCTGGAGCTGGGCGCCGACGACTATATCTGCAAACCCTTCAGCCCCCGGGAAGTGGTGGCCCGGGTCAAGGCGGTGCTGCGCCGGGCCAATCCGCAACCGGACAGTTCCGGCCCTACCCTGGCCCTGGACGACGAACGCTATGAGGCGGTCATGGGCAAGCAGCGGGTCGCCCTCACTGCCATCGAATTCGCCCTGCTCGCCACCCTGTCCCGCTACCCCGGTCGCATCTGGTCCCGGGAGCAGTTGATGGATGAAATTTACCAGGACCACCGGGTGGTCTCTGACCGCACCATCGATAGCCACATCCGCAAACTGCGCCGCAAACTCAGCGACGGGGATGAGGCCTCCCATGACTGGATCGGCAGTGTTTATGGGGTGGGGTATCGGCTGGAAATGCCTTGAGTTGCAAGTTCAAAGTTGAAAAGCGAGAACCGATGCCAAAAGCACACAATGAACATCATACCCGCGCTTCATTGCGTATTTATAAGTAACCTCTGGCGATGGAGGGAACGCTCCGACTGTTTGGCTCTTTTTTCAACTTTGAACTTTCAACTGCTTCTTCCTTATTTCCTGCATATTCCTTGCACGCTTCCCGCCCATACTGATCCCACACATTCACAGGGACTCACTGAGTCACAAGGAGAGCACCATGAAAAAACTGGCTATTGTTGCCCTGGCTATCTTTACCACTTCCGCTTTTGCCTACGGCCCCGGTCATAAAGGCGGGGAGCACATGGTGGAGCGTCTGGAAAAGAAACTGGCACTGAGCGAGGAGCAAAGTACCCAGCTCAAAGCTATCTTTCAGGAGCAGGGCGAGAAGATGAAAGCCTTGCACGAAGAAACCCAGGACAAGATGAACAAGGTACTGACCCAGGAACAGCAGGAAAAACTGGCCGAGATGAAAGAAAAGCGCATGGAGCGCAGGGCAGAGAAAAATGAAAACCGAAAAGACAAAAAGGAGCGTGATGTCGAATAACCCCCGCACTCTTGCCTTGATAAAAAAAGCCGGCAGACGCCGGCTTTTTCATCGCTACCACTACAACAAGGCGCGTCGCATATCCGTCAACAACTGACTCAGATAGGTAGTGAACCGAGCCGCATCCGCGCCATCAATCACCCTGTGATCGTAGGACAGGCTCAACGGCAGCATCAGCCTGGGCTGAAACTGCTCACCGTCCCAGACCGGCTGCATGTCTGAACGGCTGACACCCAGAATGGCAACCTCAGGCCAGTTGACGATGGGGGTAAAGGCAGTACCACCAATTCCCCCCAGCGAGGAAATACTGAAAGTACCCCCTTTCATGTCAGCTGGTGTCAGTTTGCGGTTGCGGGCCTTTTCCGCCAGCTCACCCATTTCCAGAGCAATGGTTTTCAGACCCTTCTTGTCCGCCTCCTTGATCACCGGTACCACCAGACCATTGGGAGTATCCACGGCAATGCCGATATTGATGTAGTGCTTCTGGATCAGGGCCTCACCGCTGTTTTCCAGCGAGCTGTTGAAGCGGGGAAACTCCTGCAGTGCCCGGGCGCAGGCGCTGACCAGAAACGCCAGCATGGTCAACTTGACGCCGTCTTTCTCCAGGATTTTGTTCTGCTGTTTGCGGAAGGTTTCCAGGTCAGTGATATCCGCCATCTCGTGCTGGGTAACATGGGGAATGGTCAACCAGGAGCGGGTCAGGTTCTGGGCAGACACCTTGCGCAGCTTGTTGAGCTCCAGCCGCTCAATCTCACCGAACTGACTGAAATCGATCTCAGGCAACTCCACCGCCAGGCCGCCACCGGAAGCCGCAGGCGCACCGTCCAGTCTCTGTTTTACCCAGGCATGCACATCCTCCTTGAGGATACGATCCTTGGGTCCGGTGCCGTTGACCTGGGCCAGATCCACGCCCATTTCCCGGGCCAGCTTGCGCACCGCCGGGCCGGCGTGCACGGATTTGGAGGGAGAGCCGGAATCTGCCGCTGGCGACGGCGAGGTCGCTGGAGCCGGTTTTTGCTGTTGTGCGGGCTGGTCCGATGCCGACGAGGTCGCCGGTTTCGCTTCTGGCTTTTCTTCTGCCTCGGCGTTCTTGTCCGCTGCCGGCTTGCCCCCGGACACCGCAAGGGTCAGCAGCGTATCACCGGTGCCCACCTTATCTCCAACCTTCACGGCTACCGATTCCACCTTGCCGGCGCAGGGAGCGGGGATTTCCAGGGACGCCTTGTCCGATTCCAGCACCACGATGACCTGCTCGGCCTCCAGACTGTCGCCAGCGGCCACATTCACTTCGATGATTTCGGCGGAATCAATATCGCCCAGGTCGGGAACGGTAACGGTTTCACTGCCACCGCTTTGCTGCTCTTGTGGCGCGCCGGACTCATCCTCTTCCTGCGGCTTTGAGGTTGTATCCGGTTTTTCCTCAGAGGCTTCAGGCGCATCACTGGCGGCCCCTGATTCCGCGGAAGATTCCTCTTCCGACTCGCCTTCGGCCTCCACTTCCATCAACTCATCGCCTTCCTTGACCCGGTCACCGACCTTGACGCCAATGGCAGTAATTTTGCCACCCTGCGGCGCGGGCACTTCCACGGTGGCCTTGTCCGACTCCAAAACAATAATGGTGTCTTCTGCAGCGATGGTGTCGCCGACTTTCACGCTGATCTCGATGACGTCAACAGGATCACTGCTACCCACATCGGGAACACGAATCATGCTCTTACTCACACCAGTCTCCTTTTGTGAGATCACGCTGGGGTGCGATCAATGCATCACCGGATAGGGTTTATCCGTATCGATGCCGTATTTTTCGATGGCTTTTTTCACGGTAGCCGCCTCCACCTTGCCATCCTTGCGCAGGGCGCTGAGTGCCGCCAGCACGACGAAATAGCGGTCCACTTCAAAGAAGTGGCGCAGTTTCTGGCGGGAATCGCTGCGGCCGAAACCGTCGGTGCCCAGCACCGTATAAGGGGCATGCACCCAGGGCCGGATCTGGTCGGCGAAGGCACGCATGTAATCCGTGGACGCAATCACCGGGCCGTCACGGCCATCCAGACATCTCTCTACCCAGGTGCGCTCGCGCTCCTGATCCGGGTTAAGGATTTCATCCCGGTCCAGGCGCAGGCCTTCCCGGCGCAGTTCGTTGAAACTGGTGACACTCCACACATCCGCCGCCACACCGAAGTCATCGCGCAACAGCTCTGCCGCCGCTTCCACTTCACGCAGAATGGTGCCGCTGCCCAGCAACTGTACGCGGGGGGATTTTTTGGTTTTTCCCTTGCCTTCGCGCAACAGGTACATGCCCCGGCGAATGCCTTCTTCGGCCCCCTCCGGCATGGCGCCGTGCACGTAGTTTTCGTTCATCAGCGTCAGGTAGTAGAAGACTTTTTCGTTGTCTTCATACATTCGCTTGAGGCCGTCATGGAGAATTACCGCCAGCTCATAGCTGTAGGTGGGGTCATAGCTGACACAGTTGGGCACGGTGCTGGCCAGCAGGTGACTGTGGCCGTCCTGATGCTGCAACCCTTCCCCGTTCAGGGTGGTACGACCGGCGGTGGCCCCCAGCAGGAAACCGCGGGCCTGGCTGTCGCCGGCGGCCCAGCAAAGGTCGCCCACGCGCTGAAAGCCGAACATGGAGTAATAGATATAAAACGGAATCAGGGTGAAATCGTGCACGCTGTAGCTGGTGGCTGCCGCCAGCCAGCCGGACATGGCACCTGCTTCGTTGATGCCCTCTTCCAGGATGCGACCCTTCTTGTCTTCCCGGTAGTACATGACCTGACCGGCATCTTCGGGCTCGTATTTCTGGCCACCGGAAGAGTAAATACCCAGCTGCCGAAACAGGCCTTCCATGCCGAAGGTACGCGCTTCATCCGGCACAATCGGTACCACCCGTTCGCCGATCTGCTTGTCCTTGATCAGCGCGCTCATCATGCGCACAAAGGCCATGGTGGTGGAGATTTCCCGGTCACCACTGCCTTCCAGGAAGTTGGCAAAGATATCCAGCCCGGGCAGGGTCAGCGCCTGGCTGGCCTGCTGACGACGCACCGGCATATAACCGCCCAGCTCGTCGCGCTGCTCTTTCATAAAGCGCATTTCCGGGGAGTTCGCATCCGGCCGGTAGTAAGGCACATCCTTGAGCTGTTCATCAGTGAATGGCATATCGAAGCGATCGCGGAAATCCTTCAGGCTTTCCAGGTCCAGCTTCTTCATCTGGTGGGCCTTGTTGACCGCTTCGCCGGCGCCGGTGGCGTACCCCTTTACGGTCTTGGCCAGAATCACCGTGGGCCGACCGGTATGGTTAACCGCCGCATGGTAGGCCGCGTAGACCTTGAAGGGATCGTGGCCACCGCGGTTGAGGCGGTACACCTCATCGTCGGACATATGCTCCACCAGCTTCTTCAGCTCCGGGTACTCACCGAAGAAATGCTCACGGGTGTAGGCGCCTCCGTTTTTCTTGTAGGCCTGGTATTCGCCATCCACGCACTCTTCCATACGGCGGCGCAGCAGGCCCTGGCTGTCCCGTTCCAGCAGTGGGTCCCAGAGACTCCCCCAGACCACCTTGATCACATTCCAGCCGGCACCGCGAAACACGCCTTCCAGTTCCTGGATGATCTTGCCGTTACCACGCACCGGACCATCCAGCCGCTGTAGGTTGCAGTTAACCACGAAGATCAGATTATCCAGTTTCTCGCGACCGGCCAGGGCCAGGGCGCCCTGGGATTCCGGCTCGTCCATTTCGCCGTCGCCCAGGAAGGCCCACACCTTGCGGTCATCCTTCTGGATCAGCTCACGGTTTTGCAGGTACTTCATGACGTGGGCCTGGTAGATGGCCTGGATCGGCCCCAGCCCCATGGACACGGTGGGAAATTGCCAGAAATCCGGCATCAGCCAGGGGTGCGGATAGGAGGACAGGCCCTTGCCATCCACTTCCCGGCGAAAGTTGTCGAGTTGCTCTTCGCTGATACGCCCTTCCAGGTAAGCGCGGGCATAAACACCCGGGGCCGAATGGCCCTGGAAGAACACCAGGTCACCTTCGTTTTTATCGCTGGGGGCCCGAAAGAAATGATTAAACCCCACATCGTAAAGCGTGGCGGATGACGCAAAGGAGGCAATGTGTCCGCCCAGCTCGTCATCGTTATCCATGTTCGCCCGCATCACCATGGCCAGTGCATTCCAGCGCACCAGGGAACGCACCCGGCGTTCCATGAAGATATCGCTGGGAATCGGCACTTCGTCTTTGGCAGGGATGGTATTGAGGTACGGGGTGTTGAGGTCAGTACGGCGAATGCCCTGTTCCTGGGCCTCATTGGTGATGGTGTCCAGCAGCCAGGCGGCCCGTTCCGGGCCTTCGCGCTCGACCACGGATTCCAGGGCTTCGAGCCACTCCCGGGTTTCTGCCGGGTCCATATCATCAAAGAAACTTCTTTTGTGCATGGGCATGCGTCCTTTTTCGCGTAGCCAGGCAGCCCTGCAGGATCACTGCAGGGCTGCGGGAATAAGCGCCCGAGGGTGTTGGGCGAGAGGTTCCAAACCTCCGGTACAAGCTCTTTCCATACTAGCCGCAATGACTGGCCGGTCAAATGACGATAATCACCACTGGCGGGTTACAGGCGGATGTTTTGGTATGGCAAGATCCCTGACAGCATGGCCAGTGTCACTGCAGGACGACATCAGACCTAAGTCTGATCGAGAGAAAAATACTTCGACACCTCCCGTAGGGTGCACTGAGCCTAAGCGAACGGCACCAGGCGAAAAGCAATTGATAATGGATAATTGAGAATTGAAAACACGCGGAGCACGCCCCTCTGTCGTCAAACAGAAGAGGCCGCGCCCAAGCTATGGGCGCGGTCATTGAGTTTTGAGAACCTCCACCGCGTTGATCGCGCCGTTATCAATTATCAATTAGATGGCTCGCTCAGTGCACCCCACGCGCGACCCAGCGCCTTCAGATAACGATGATCCACAGCGCCGCCAGGATCAGCCAGATGGCAACGCAGCGCAGTAACAGCCCCTGCAGGGATTCCAGATGATCCAGGGCCGCGGACAGGGAGCCGTCACCGCTGGCCAGGGAGTCCTCAAGGGCCACATTGGCCACTTGCTGCAGCGGCTGGCCACTGTGTTCCTGGCGCCACCAATGGCCACGCATTTTTTCCATAACCGCGGTGAAATCACCGGCCAGCGCCATGCTCAGCACCAGCAGCCTGTTGGCCGGCCAGCTTAGCCAGCCATCCAGGCGTGCCTGCCAGTGATTGGCCTGCTCGTCGCCAGCCCGGGTTACCCAGGCTCGATTGAGTACGACCAGAAACGCCGCTCCGAAACCCAGCACCACCAGCCAGAAGATAGCGATAAAGAGCTGCTGCTCCCGCGCCAGAATCTTTTCCGTCAGGGCACTCTGGTAGGTGGGATCGCCGGGTGTTCCGGTCACATCGAATTCATCCGTGGCCAGGGCAGCAAAGCCTTCCGGGTCGTTCATTCGACCGCGCACCAGCAATTCATCCACATGACGGAACTCGCTTTGTCCGCCAACCAGCCACAACATCAATGCCATGCCCAGAAGCAGCACTAACAACTGCCCCCAGAAGCCGTCCAGCCAGCAGGTCAGGGAGGAAACCAATAGTGCCGGCAACAGCACGGCCAGCCACCAGACTCGCTGTCCCTGCCCCAGGCGGTTACCCCATTGCTGCAACCAGCCCTGATGACGTTGCGGGTTGGTGAGCCATAATGGCCAGCTGGTATCCAGACGGCGCAGGCCGAGGACCAGTATCAGCACCAGAAACTTCATGCCATTTCCTCCTGAGAGCCTATTTAGAATCTATCCGCAGCCGCGCCGGAGTCCTTTCTTACCCGGTAAAGAGGGTCGCCAGATCGTGATTGCGATTGTGCTGTGTAGTCATTCTACATAAACAAGAGCAGTCGCGGGCTGGCGGCAAAAGGGGCCCGGCCCTTCGGGTTGCCGCTAAAAATGGCCCCATGCTGTGTTATGAACCTTGAACTTGACCCGTCAGGCCCTGCGGTTCATGCCTTGCCTGGGGCCATTTTTAGCGGCAACGCGGCTGCGGATAGATTCAAAATAGGCTCTTAAAACGGGCCAGGCGGGCCCGGTAATCCGCCCAGTCGAAAGCGGGCCCCGGGTCGGTCTTGCGACCCGGGGCGATATGTTCGTGGCCGGTGATGCGAGTATCGTCGATCGCCGGATAGTGGCACTGCAGTAGCGCTGTGAGTTCCGTCAGGGTCGCGTACTGCTCGTCTTCATAGGGAACAGTATCTGCGCCTTCCAGCTCGATGCCGATGGAAAAATCATTACAGTTTTCCCGCCCGGCAAAGCAGGAAACCCCGGCATGCCAGGCCCGCCGATCGCAGGGTACAAACTGCAACAGGCTGCCGTCACGCCGGATGAGAAAATGCGACGATACGGTGAGCTGGTGGATTTCGCGGAAGTAGGGATGGTCGTCCGGGTTCAGGCAGTTCTGGAACAGGGCCTGGATATAATCGCCGCCGAACTGCTCCGGCGGCAGGCTGATGTTATGAATCACCAACAGGGAAATATCATCGGGATCGGGGCGGAGATTGAAATTGGGGGATGGGCACCACTGTGCCTGATCGACCCGGTGTTCGTCGTTGAGGGTGAGCACCCGCGCAAGCTCCTTAGAACCTGTTCATGATCTATACGCAACCGCGCCGGAGTCAATTTTTTCGCCAGGTCGTGATTGCGATTGTGTCGTGTAGTCATTCTACATAAATAAGAGCAATCGCGGGCTGGCGGAAAAAGGGGCCCGGCCCTTCGGGTTACCGCTAAAAATGGCGCCATGCTGTGTTGCGGACCTTGAACTTGACCCGTCAGGCCCTGCGGTCCGCGCCTTGCCTGGCACCATTTTTAGCGGCAACGCGGCTGCGTATAGATCATGAACAGGTTCTATGCCCGCGCGGACAAACCAACGACTAGTGCTGTGCGTTGGCCTGCATGCGGCGCAGGTCGCCAATAACCGCTTCCAGAGCCCGGTCGAACAGGGCTCCCTCTTCGATGAGTTTAACAGTCCCCTCATGCAGGGCAACGGCCAGAGTGTAAGCAGAGAACTCTTCCACCTTGATCCCGCGACGGTTGGTAAACACCATCTTCACCCCTGCGCGGATATTGGCAGCCAGCTTGGCGCGACGCGGTTCGTCACCGTCCATGATCTCAATCCACTGACCCGGAGCAAGCTGACCGGCTTTTTTCACCAGGAAATGGTTTTCCGGCAATACGGCTTCTTCCTGGGCTTGCGGTTGCGGTGCCGGCATTTCCGGTTCCACTGCCACCCGCTCGGTTTCCAGGCCTTTGAGCAGTTGTTGGTGCACATCCCGAAACTTGATCAGTAACTGCTTGGCTTCTGCCTCATCGTAACTGATCTGGCCAAGCCCGCTATACAGGGTCTTGAGGAGTTTGGGGCTCAGCGCCTTGAGCTTTTCCAGCGCCGCCTGATCACGGTGCGGCAGGACACTCCAGACCACCCCATCAACCACCTTGACCTGCTGCTGCCAGGCAGCACTGTCGGCGCCTTCGCGCAACCAGGTCAGGTAAAGCACCTGTTGCCAACCCTGACGCAGCAACCGCACCACCACATCCGGCAGTTGACGGCCGGCCATGCGCTTGTCGAGCACCGCCACCACTTCTTGACGGGCCAGCTCGGCACGGGCCTTGCCTTCTTCCGCTTCACGCACCCGTTGCTCAACACGCTCGGAGCGTGAACTCTGGCTGTCGAAAAAGCGCTGAAACTCATCCAGCAGGGTGGCGAACAAGCTGGCATCGTCTTCAAAGTCATCAATGATGCGATGCACTGCGTGGTTGATACGCTGGTACAGATCATCCTGAATACCCTGTTGCGGGTCCCACTGATTACCGGCCCGGGCCAGCATGTTGAGCAATAATCGGGCTTCGTGGTTGTCGTTACTGAAGAAGGTCTTGTCGGTGATTGCCACTTTCAGCAAGGGGATCTGCAGGCGCCCTATCAGCGCCTTGATCTCGGAGGGCAGGCCCTCGTCATCCAGAATGAAATCGAACAGCAACGACACCAGGTTGATCACATCGTCATCGGCCTGATCCAGGGCATGGATGGCTTCGCCATGCTCACTATCGAGCAATTCCGACAAGTCTTCCTTCAGGTTGGCCTTTTCACCATCTGTCTCGCTGAGGCTGCGCTCCACCCGCTGCAGGCGATTGAGTACGCCCATCAGGTCATCAGAGCTTACCTGGTGGACTGAGGCCGCGTTGGCCACCGGCGAACCATTCAGGTAGGGGACACCGTTCTGCATGACCGCCATGGCAGCGCTCATGTCAGCTCCAGTCGCAGAGCCACCCGCCGGCGCCCCACCGCCCTGGATACTACGCATGGTGACCAGCAGCTCCTGCAGCAAACCAAACATCTGGTCATTGCCAGCCGAGGAAGAGGATGCTGATTGAGAGGGGGGACTTTGGGCCAGTGAGCGGTTTCCGGGCTTGCGTACGGGGGCTATCGGCGCAGATTGCATGTCCGGCAACACTCCGGCATCAATCAGCACTTTGTTGACCTCGGTCACCATGTAACCAGTTTCCACCATCACCTCACGCTCAAACAGCTTGAGAATGATCAGGCGCGCTTTGATATCCAGTGACAGCCGCTCAAGGCCCTGATTGAAGGCATCAACCAGTTGGCGCGGCTCCAGTGGGTTATTTTTCTCACCCACCTCAACCTTGCTCTCGAACAGATATTCCAGGCGACAGCAGAGAACCTTCAGCTGCTTATCACAGCCATTCCGGGCCCGACGCGCCATGTTATCCAGAGCTACCGTGGTCTCCAGATCATCCTCATTGACAAGCGTCAGGGAATCCAAGTCTAGTTTACTGCTTTCCAGCGAACTAATATCACGTTGTTGGTCAAGGTCGGCAAACTGATGCTGGATTGACTGTTTCAGGCCCGCAACCAGTCCGGATCGCTGGATACGCAGCTCCCTCATGGCATCGAAAAAACGCTCACGTCCATCCTCAGCTTCTTTTTGAGCCAGGTCATAGAGAGTGTCATCAGCGCCATCCAGCATTCCCTCAAGATACGAAGAAGCAAGGGCTACATAGCGATCACGGATTTTTTCGATCGGTCTGGGCAGGCTGTTAGCGGCTGCTTTTCCGACGACCGGTTTGAGCTGGGTAACCTTGGCCATGACACCCCCGGGAGCTAAGCTTAACCCGTTGCAATAATGGGACTGCGAATTCAGTACTTTCTAACCTATCACACCGACAATCTAATATTTTTGAACTAGTTCGCATGTGATATTTTATAGGTACCTTTTCGCAAACACGTCGCCAGCTTTCCCTGCCCGCTAAATTCCCATAGCCTAAGGCCTTTTGGGGCAATGGACGAGAGCCATGGAGCAAGCGGTTACCATTCTTAAACAGATCAGCGGTTTCCTGTGGGGATGGCCGGCACTAATCCTGATTGCTGGCACGGGCCTCTATCTGACTCTGATCCTGCGTTTCCTGCCCTTGAGGCAGCTGGGGTTTGGCTTCAGGCAGATGTTCGGCCCGAAGATCGGGGTCGGCACGATCGGTGCCGGCGCAGCCCTGGCCACCTCGCTGTCTGCCACTATCGGTACCGGTAACATCGTCGGGGTAGCGACGGCTATTCACTCCGGCGGGCCGGGTGCGCTGGTGTGGATGTGGCTGATTGCCCTGGTGGGCATGGCCACCAAGTACGCGGAAGCCGTACTGGCAGTGCAATATCGGGAAAAGGATAGCGCCGGCCAGTATGTGGGCGGCCCCATGTACTACATCCAGAATGGCCTGGGCCGGAACTGGCGCTGGCTGGCCATCGCCTTTGCCATCTTCGGCATGCTAGCCGGGTTCGGCATTGGCAATAGCGTCCAGGCCAACTCCGTAGCTCACGGCCTGCAGGACAGTTTCGGGCTTCCGGCATGGATAACCGGAGTCACCCTGGCCGTCCTTGTGGGCCTGGTGGTGCTAGGTGGCATGAAACGGATTGCCACCGTGGCGACCTATATCGTTCCCTTTATGGCGCTGGCTTACCTGCTGGCCGGTTTGGTGGTGCTGGTAGACCACGCTGACGCCCTGCCCGCCGCCCTGGCCCTGTGCTTCGAAAGTGCCTTCTCCGGCACTGCGGCTGCCGGCGGTTTTGCGGGTGCCCTGGTCAAGGAAGCCATCCGGTTCGGGATCGCACGGGGCATCTTTTCCAACGAAGCCGGCCTGGGCAGCGCCCCCATCGCCCATGCCTCCGCCAATACCGACCACCCGGCACGACAGGGCTCCATCGCCATGCTGGGTACCTTTATCGACACCATCATCGTCTGCTCCATCACAGGCCTGGCTATTGTCTCGTCCGGCGCCTGGACCAGCGGTGCAGAAGGCGCGCCCCTGTCTGCTCTGGCCTTTTCCTCTACTTTTGGAGACTTCGGCAATGTGATAGTGGCCGGCGGTCTGGCGATCTTTGCCTTCACCACCCTGCTGGGCTGGAGCCTGTACAGCGAGCGCTGCACCCAGTTCCTGTTCGGCGACCGGGCCATCCTGCCCTTCCGGGTGATCTGGGTACTGGCGGTACCCCTGGGCGCCATTGTCAGCCTGAACCTGGTCTGGGCGCTGGCCGACATCATGAACATCCTGATGGCGATACCCAACCTGATTGCTCTGCTATTATTGTCGCCCGTGGTGGTTCGGCTTAGCCGGGAATTCTTCGACAACCGCCGCCCGGAATAAATATTGGTAGGAGCTTACTTGCAAGCGAACCGGCAGAGATTGACGAGAACGCGGGTTCGCTTGCAAGCAAGCTCCTACAGTGCAAAACACACATGTAGGACTCACCTCAGCATGACCATTCCCCTCCCTGACTACGTCCGTGACGACATTCAGCGCAACGTAATCTTTGCCCTGGAAGAAGACATCCGCAGCGGCGATATCACCGCCCAGCTTATCGATGCCGACAGCGAAAGCACCGCTACTATCATTACCCGTGAAGACGCTGTCATGTGTGGCATCCCCTGGGCGGATGAGGTCTTCCGGCAACTGGGCGATGTGCAGATTGAGTGGCATGTGCAGGACGGCGACCGGCTGACCGCAGATACCACCCTCTGCACTCTGCACGGAAACACCCGCAAGATTCTCACCGGCGAGCGCACCGCGCTGAACTTTCTGCAGACCCTGATGGGCACGGCTACCACAGCGCGCCGCTATGCAGATGCTGTAGAGGGCACCAACGTCACCATCCTGGATACCCGAAAGACACTGCCCGGCCTGCGGGCTGGCCAGAAATACGCCGTGCTTTGTGGTGGCTGCCAGAATCACCGCATCGGCCTGTACGATGCCTTCCTGATCAAGGAGAACCATGTGACCGCCTGTGGAGGCATTACCGCCGCCATTGAACGGGCGCGGGCACTGGCGCCGGAGAAGAAGATTATTGTAGAAGTGGAAACGCTGGAGGAGCTAAAGGAAGCAGCACGACTGAAACCGGATCAGATCATGCTGGATAATTTCAGTGTGGATATGCTGAACGCAGCTGCGGAAACGGGAGTGGAGTCCGCACTTGAAGTATCTGGCAACCTGACAGTAGAAAATGCTGCAAGCCTTCCTGCCACACAGGATTGGTTTCTCTCTTCAGGGGCATTGACAAAGCATGTACAGGCAATGGACTTGTCTCTTCGGCTGACTAACCAGGCACCAACGTAGAGCCCAAAAAATATTGGCAGGCAGCCCTCCAGTATAAGATTCACAAAGAACAACAAATAACCACTTTCCGGCCCCGACCGGATTCAAGCGACGCAAGGCCTATGATAACAACAAACAAAAACGTTAAGGGTTCTCCCGCTGCCACGAACCGCGCCGAAACACCCCTGAGTTTTAATCTCATAATCTGGTGGGCAGGCCTTCTCGTTTTTTCCATGGCCTATATATTCCCTGTACTAAGCGGCCCCTGGCCAACATTTTACAAAGAAAGCACTGCGGTTTTCGGCCTTGTCTTGCTGGCGCTCTCAACACCACCCAAAAACTTTTCGCTTACTTCAACTCTGCTTTTTATACTGGCGGCAACCGCATTCATACAGTATTTCACGGGCATCCTGCTGTACTTTGATGACGCGATTCTTGTGGCTTCCTACCTTGTCATTCTGGGGGTATCCATTGAAATCGGTCGCACGCTGAAAGCAGATGCCAGCAACAATCATGAACCGGTTAAATCAGCTACCGCGGAAACCAAGATCATCTCGATCTGGACCATGCTCTGCATTGCAGCTGTAATCAGTGCAATCATTGCAATACGGCAATGGGCTGGACTGGCCGACAGCATTCTCGAATTCCAGAGCGATACTGGCCGCCCCTTTGCCAACATCGGCCAGCCAAACCTGTTAAGTGGGCTTCTGGTCCTGGGCTTGACTGCCACACTCTATCTATACCAGAAAAAAAGAGTCCCTGCGGTCGCGGCACTGTTAATAACCATAGTCCTTATTGTCGCTCTTGCTCTGGCTCAGTCGAGATTCGCCTGGGTCTTCATGATTTTCAGCACTCTCTATCTTTCCTGGCAAGCACACAAAAAATCCATTCAGCTTCGGATTATTACCCCTTGGCTCATAACAGCCATCTTTTTCTTACTGGTCCTTGTATCACCCCATCTTGGTGAATGGCTGGGCCGCCCGGTTTCCAACCCATTCTCCCATGCCAACTCCAGCGGCCGGCTCCACATCTGGAAACTTATCCTCGATGCAATTCCAAACAGACCATGGACAGGGTTTGGATGGAACCAGGCCGTCTTTGCACAGATTGAAAGCACATTTTCAACCCTTGAAGCCACCAGGCTCAACCACTCACACAACCTGATACTCGATTTATGTGTTTGGCTCGGACCGATTATCGGCCTCGTTGCTGCCATTTCTGGTGCCATCATCCTGTTTAAAATCCTGGCTCAAAGCCAAAGCAACGCAGACAAGTGCACATGGCTTGGCCTGTTTGGCTTATTGATATATTCAATGGTCGAATTCCCCTATGCCTTCACTTTTTTCATGATTCCATTTGGTTTGCTGCTGGGGATCACCATCAACAAGCCAGCCAGCATCAAAAATCGCGCCGCTCCACTGTTCTGGTTTGGTATCACTGTCGTTCTGGGCTTCGGGGCCGTTATCGTAATCCAAGACTATCAATTAATAGAGAAAGATCAGTTCAACGAGACATTACGCCGAGCAAAGGTAATAGGTCACCCCCCTGTTGATATGGATAAAGTCATTATTCTTGAGCAGCTTGCTGACGAGAGAAGAGGCAGAAGCTACCCAACTGACAGCCCCTTAACTGAAAAACAGCTAAAAACTTTGACAAGGGTATCCAAACGACGCCCAACGTTGGCTAATCTGGCTCGCCTGGCACTGTCATACGCCAATGCAAACCTAGAAAGTCAATCCTGCCAAACCCTAGATCTGATAAAGAAGATCTACAGGGACGAAAATCATCAGAGGAGCCTTGAGATGATCCTGGAACGGTCAGCAGTAGAATGCCCAGATAACCCGAAAAGAAAGCATCCCATTCAACGGCTCACCCCCTCTGCCCCATGAATAGACCCCTGCGACCAGAATCTGGGGGCATCTCCCCCTTTTCCCGGCCTCAGTTCATAGGGGTACAGCGTTGGCAAATCTCTTAAAATCACTCCGCCCAAAAAAAGACAAGAGAGGCACACAGAAATTTGGAAAAGGGCTTTCACTCTTACGGGGTATCGGTACGAACAGTTCACGGCACGGCCCATTTTCAGCTCAGATGCAAGCACACCCACCAAAACCGCCAACCAGAGCTGACTATATGGCATAACGATCACACCACTTACCAAAGAATCAGCCATAACTGCCAGTATGGCTGCAAATAAAGAAACGTATACTAAATGCAGCCTACCGGAATCAAGCCTAATTCTTTTATAAACACTTAACACAAAGAGAAGAAACAACCAAAAACAAACCAATAAAGCAGGGACCCCCCATTCGTATGCTATCTGCAACACTGAATTATGCGGGTGAGCTTCCCTAAAAACATAATTGGACGCAAAACCCATAGGCCCTGCACCAAACAGGGGGGCAGACAATATACCTTTCAAGGTATACCCCCATATATCCAGACGGTTTGAGCTTGTTGCCAAATCTCGCGAGGTTCCCATGCCATCCCCCAAGATGCCGAACTCTCCTGCCAGATAAATAAAACAAAACCAAACCAGTGACATCGCCACCGTGACCGCAGCCAACTGCCACTTCAACCATTGCCTATAATCCTTGCCCAGACACACAAAGAGCAGCCCTACAGCAATCATGGAAGCCCAAACACCTCGGTTCCCAATCGCAATCGCCGAAACCCAGAGTGAAACCAAGGTAATAAACAAGCCCCATTTCATTAATGGCCTGCCTGTATATGCAATAAGCCCGGCAAAAACTGGCAGGCTTAGCGCCTGAAACTGACCAAACCAACGGACGTTATCAAACCCATTAATGACGGCATCAGGGTATAAATCTGCCTTAAAGTAAAATGCGGCAAGAACCGAAGAAACAAATCTCAACGCCAACAGGGCAGCCACGCAAGACAAAAGCACCATCACCCACAGCACTAACTGGCGCGAACAATTCGATGTCAGAGTGTATGCAAACAAACCAACAATAAATACACCGCCAAACAGGAACACCTCAACGAACGACCAAAGCGGGTATTTAGAAAGACTCGCTGACAAGACACCCAACAGAAAAAAAAGGCCCACAAGAATATGAACCTTAACGGAAAAAACAGGTAGCAGGTGGCGATTAATCCAAAGCCCTATAGCGGAAAGCAGAATTGATGCAACCTGCAGCGTTCGTTGCTGATCGTGCCAAGTCAATCCTGGCGTAAGATCAAAGAGAGGAGCAACAAAAAGAAAAAAGGTTATTATTGTCGCAACAAGAACAGACATAGACCAATCTTGCCCAATAAAACAATAGAAAAAGGGCGCCATATCCGGCGCCCTCTTCATCATTACCAGGCTATTTTAGCTACAACCGGCCGGCTTGAATTTTGCGTCAAAACCGCTAGTGGAGCAGGTGTAAAGACCATTAGCATCACGATCCAGCTGCAAATACGCACCTGTGCCCAAACGACCCGGGTTGTTGATGGTGCACTTGATTGCAGCAGGAGCGACACCATTGGAGTTTGCAACAACACTAATATTACTGCAGTTACCAGTCTTTTGATTCAGGCCAATGGAATTGGCACTGGTGATCGCAGTAGCACCTTCTTCAGTGAACAGCAGCTCATAGCTGGTCTTACCGGCAGAAATGTCGGCCAGAGCAGCTGCGGCCTTGGACTTGGATACATAGTCCTGGTAAGCCGGGATCGCGATGGCGGCCAGAATACCGATAATGGCGACCACGATCATCAGTTCAATAAGGGTGAAACCCTGTTGCATTTGCTTCTTCATGTCGTTCTCTCCAATAAATTGGCAAATCTTGTTATTGAGCCCACCCTTGGCGAGCACCTGTGCATGGTAATGCAGGGACCGGGCCAACTTTCTTCTGATGTGGAAATCGGCCATTTTCACTGGCTTCCCCCCCTGCCCACCCACGCATCCTGCCATTTCACGACACCGAACGCCGACATTCAGTGACAATATGTGTCACTCATAACCGCCCAGCGTCACCTTCATTTGCCTTGACTGCAGCTTTCTAATGGAGCGAGTGAAGAAAATGTGGCAAGGCGCTGATTTTCATGCACTCAACCTTCCCTGTACCACGTCTAACGGGTATGTTAAGAATAAAGTGTTGGGCACCCCCACAACTCTAAGCATAAACAAGCAGGTTGCCATGACGTCTCAGAACTCCCCCTTCAGCGGGCTCCCCCTTCGTCTGGTCAAGCAGGAACTGCTGACCCAGGAAGAAGCCCAGTCTGCCATCCAGCAGGCCAGACAGGAGCGTGTAAGCCTTATCCACCACCTGGTGAGCAGCGGCAAGGTCGCATCGGTTCCCATTGCCTGTACCGTGGCTGAAGAGTTTGGCGACCCGGTGCTGGACCTTTCTGCCTTTTCCCGGGATAGCCTGATCAAGGAGCTGGTCGACCCAAAGCTGATTACCAAGCACCATGTATTGCCCCTTTTCCGGCGAGGCAGTCGTCTGTTTGTCGCCGTGTCCGACCCGACCAACCTTCCGGCCCTGGAAGAAATCCGCTTCAACACCGGCCTCAACGTCGAGACCGTCATTGTAGAAGAGGACAAACTTACCCAGTGGATTGACAATCTGGAGTCCGAAGCGGAAGGCTCTGCCTTTGACGATCTTGATGACGGGCTTGATGACCTGGATGTCAGCGCTCCTGAGGAAACCACAGACGAGACCAAATCCGGTTCCGACGACGCCCCCATTGTTCGGTTCGTCAATAAGCTGCTGCTGGACGCCATCAAGAGCGGCACATCAGATTTGCATTTCGAGCCTTACGAGAAAACCTATAGGATAAGGTTTCGCCAGGACGGTATCCTGCAAACCGTCTCCAAGCCTCCGATCAACATTGCCAGCAAGCTCTCGGCACGCCTCAAGGTCATGTCACGGCTGGATATTTCAGAGCGGCGCGTTCCCCAGGATGGACGAATCAAACTGAAGATCTCAAAGACCCGGGCCATCGACTTCCGTGTCAACACTTGCCCCACTCTCTTCGGCGAAAAGATTGTACTGCGGATCCTGGATCCCGAATCCGCCAAGATGGGCATTGATGCGCTTGGCTACGAAGAACACCAGAAACAGCTCTATATGGATGCCCTGCAAAAACCCCAGGGCATGATTCTGGTAACCGGCCCCACCGGTTCCGGGAAAACGGTATCTCTGTACACCGGGGTCAATATTCTCAACACGCCAGAGCGCAATATCTCTACAGCTGAAGACCCTGTGGAAATCAACCTGGAAGGCGTTAACCAGGTGAATGTTAACCCCAAGCAGGGCATGGACTTTGCTGCTGCACTGCGAGCGTTTCTTCGACAGGATCCGGATGTGATCCTGGTAGGTGAGATCCGAGATCTGGAAACTGCCAACATCGCCATCAAGGCAGCGCAGACCGGGCATCTGGTGTTATCAACCCTTCACACCAACAGCGCACCGGAAACCCTTACCCGCCTTCGCAACATGGGCGTCCCCTCGTTCAATATTGCTACTTCGGTCATATTGATCATCGCCCAGCGGCTGGCCCGCCGCCTTTGCGAACACTGCAAGACCCAGATGGATATTCCCAAGCAATCACTGCAGGAAATGGGCTTCACGGATGACGACCTGCAATCCGCTTTTACCGTCTACGGTCCGCAAGGTTGCGACAAATGCAAAAACGGTTACAAGGGTCGGGTGGGTATTTACGAAGTGGTAAAGATCACTGATGGCATTTCCCGCATCATCATGGAAGAAGGGAACTCCCTGGAAATTGGTGACCAGTGTCGAAAAGATGGATTTAATGATCTGTATCGTTCAGGTCTGGTGAAAGTCATGCACGGAGTGACCAGCCTTGAAGAAGTCAGCCGTGTAACGAGTGGACATTAATTATGGCCAGCAAAGCAGCACAGAAAAACGTTACCTTCATCTACGAAGGCACAGACCGCAAAGGCAGCAAAGTCAAGGGCGAAGCGACCGGCAAGGCCCCCTCAGTGGTCAAAGCCGAGCTCCGCAAACAAGGCATCAATGCCAAGAAAGTGGTTCGGAAGCGGGAAATACACCTGGGCGGCAAGAAAAAAATCAAGCCCATGGATATCGCCCTCTTTACTCGCCAGATGGCCACCATGATGAAGGCAGGCGTCCCCCTTGTTCAAGCATTTGAGATTGTCGCAGATGGCCTCGAAAACCCCTCCATGAAGGAGCTGGTTTTAAAGCTGAAGGTAGACGTAGAAGGAGGCAACAACTTCGCTGGCGCACTAACCAAGCATCCAGACCAATTTGACGATCTTTACTGCAGCCTGATTGATGCCGGCGAACAATCCGGCTCACTGGAAACCATGCTCGACCGGGTTGCCATCTACAAGGAAAAGAGTGAAGCGTTGAAGATGAAAATCAAGAAGGCCATGAAATACCCCATGGTCGTTGTCGGCGCCGCTGTTATTGTAACTGCAATCCTATTGCTCAAAGTTGTGCCTGTTTTTGAAGAGCTGTTTGCAGGTTTTGGTGCCGAGCTACCTGCTTTTACTCAGTTTGTCATCGGGCTTTCAAAGGGGCTCCAGGCAAACTTCCTGTTCATTCTGGTAGGTATAATTGTTTTCGTTATTGGCTTTACACAGCTGAAAAAACGCTCCACTGCGTTCGCCAACTTTCTTGATAGAATGATCCTGAAGATGCCCATCGTGGGCGACCTGGCTTTCAAGTCCACCATCGCCCGTTATGCACGAACCCTTTCCACCACCTTCTCTGCTGGCGTACCCCTGATCGAAGCTCTGGACGCCTGTGCAGGCGCCACCGGCAATGTGGTCTATCGCAATGCTGTATTTCAAGTGAAAGAAGATGTTGCTACCGGCCAACAGCTCCAGTTTGCCATGCGAGCCACAGGCGTATTCCCCGCCATGGCACTGCAAATGACGGCAATTGGTGAGGAGTCCGGCGCTCTGGATTCCATGCTCGAAAAGGTGGCGCTCTATTATGAGGATGAGGTCGATAATGCCGTTGACGGTCTCACCAGCATGATGGAGCCTCTCATCATGGCTGTGCTCGGTGTCGTGATTGGTGGTCTCATCATCGCCATGTACATGCCGATCTTCCAGCTGGGTAACGTTGTAGGCTAATACATGCAAAATACACTGGAGCTACTCTCCACAAGCCCAACCCTGCTGGTTGGGCTTTGTGTTTTTCTGGGGTTGCTGGTTGGCAGCTTCCTCAATGTGGTCATCTACCGCCTGCCAGTGATGATGGAGCGTAGCTGGAAGCAGGAAGCACGGGAAATTCTGGAGCTGCCCGCTGAGGAGGATAGCGGGATCTTCAATCTGGTCACTCCGCGCTCCCGCTGCCCGAAGTGCAACCACGCCATTACCTGGTATGAAAACATTCCGGTGGTGAGCTGGCTGGTGCTTAAAGGAAAGTGCAAGGGCTGCGCAACGCCGATCAGCAAGCGCTATCCAATCATTGAAGTTGCCAGTGGCGTGCTGGCCGGGCTGTGTGCCTGGCACTTTGGTTATGGCCCCTGGCTGGTCTTTACGTTGTTTGCTACCTGGACACTGCTGGCAGCGGCACTGATTGATGCGGATACCACCCTGCTGCCGGACAGCATGACCTACCCACTATTGTGGGCCGGCTTGCTGGCGGCATTGCTGGGTGTATCACCGGTTTCCCTGCCGGATGCGGTGGTTGGTGCCATGGCCGGCTATCTGTCCCTGTGGAGCGTGTACTGGTTGTTCAAGCTGCTCACCGGCAAGGAAGGTATGGGCTATGGCGACTTCAAGCTGCTCGCCGCCCTGGGCGCCTGGGTGGGCTGGCAGTATCTGCCGCTGATTATTCTGCTTTCTTCGGTGGTGGGGCTGGTCTTCGCCCTACTCGCCGCGCTCTTTGGCGGTGAAAAGCGCACCCAGATTCCTTTCGGCCCCTATCTCGCCGCCGCTGGCTGGATTGCATTGCTGTGGGGCGATACCATCGTCAGCTCGTATCTGGGGATGTTTAGGATCAGTTAATAGTTAACAGTGAATAGTTAATAGCTGACAACATTCCCTTGATAATTTTCTGTTGGAGCTTTGGGTTCGCCTTGCGAGCAAGGCTCCAACGCCGGTGAAAACCCGTCTGGAGTATGCATGTTCGTAGTCGGCCTGACTGGTGGCATTGGTAGTGGCAAGACCGCTGCCACGGATTTTCTCGCACGGCAGGGCATCACCATTGTGGACGCAGATCTGGCATCGCGAGTAGTGGTAGAACCAGGTCAGCCAGCGCTTGAGCGGATTGCTGAGTATTTTGGCCGCCATGTACTCACTGAGGATGGCGCCCTGGACCGTCGTGCCCTGCGCGAGATCGTGTTTGCGGATGCGGATGCACTGAAGGTGCTTGAAGGCATCACCCACCCCGCCATTGGCGAGGAGCTGAAACGGCAAATTGCGGCCAGTCAGTCCGCCTATACCGTACTGGTTTCCCCCCTCCTGCTGGAGACCAGTCAGAAGAACCTGGTGGATCGTATTCTGGTGATTGACGCACCGGCCGAGTTGCAAGTGCAGCGCACCATGGAACGCGACCATGTGCCTGAAGGCCAGGTTGCCGCCATCATGAAAGCCCAGATGGAGAGAACCAAACGCCTGGACCAGGCCGACGATGTGGTTGAGAATCACGGATCGCTGCAGGTACTTCACGAGCAACTGACGAGCCTGCATCAACGCTATCTGGAAATGGCTAACGTACTCTGAACATGTCTGATACCAATAACACCACCCAAACCTATCCCTGCCCCCAGTGTAAATCCCTCACTCGCTGGACAAACAATCCCTGGCGGCCTTTCTGCTCCGAGCGCTGCAAGTTGATTGATCTGGGCGATTGGGCGGCGGAACGCCATGCGATTCCCGGTGATGACAATGCCCCCGGGGATTTTGAAGAGTTCTGATCGTTTAACGGACCGGCTGAAGCATGGACTATCGAGACGGTAAGCAGCTGCCTTGATTCCAACAGGTGGGTTTCGCCCACCGCATGGTGCCCAGCGCCTAATCGAGCTGCCCGCTAGAGAGCGGCAGCGGCAACGTCAGGCCAGAAAGCCCGGATACCAGCTACGCCAATGGCGCCGTGATGGCGGGCGGTTTCCAGATCCGCTGGCGAGACACCACCTAGCCCATAACAGGCCAGCGGCAACCCGGTAATCCATTCCCCCGCCTGTTGCCACCCCAGGGGGGGACGATCCGGATGACTGGCAGTGACCTCTACCGGGGAGACCAGCGCCATATCCAGCCCCAGGTCTGCCGCCTTTTCCAGAGCATCACGGCTGTGACAGGCCGCTGAAACCACCCCCGCAAAATCCGGTCTCCCCTGACAATCCATCAATACCGAGCCCGGCATATGCAGCGCAAAGACGCCCTGCAAGGACACCTGTGCCGCCCACGCTGCCGATGAGGCCCGCAACCATACCTTGAGGCCTTTTTCCCGGCACAGGGCCAGAATCTCAGGCAGTGCAGCATGCTCACTCCACTGGCGCAGATACAACCCGGTACGGGCAGCATCCAAACGATCGATACCCGCTTTGAAGGCTTCCAGATCCAGATTATCCGGCGCGATGGCAAGATAATCGGGAAGCGTGATCGCGGTGACCACCGGCCGGTTCGCCGCCGGAAACTCCAACGCCGGCAATTCCGGAATCTCAAACCAGTTCACCTGCTGCCCTTCACAACCCGAAGGCTCGCCCTGCCAGGCCGTGACATCGCGAAAATGCAGGGTAACGTGCAGATCCTGGTACTGGTGGGCGATAGTCATGAACGGGGAAGAGATGGCCGCCTGCATGCCCAGCTCCTCCTCCAGCTCCCTGGCCAGGGCCGCCGACAGGGGCTCACCCGGCTCCACCTTGCCGCCAGGAAACTCCCAGCGGCCCCCTTGATGCTTGTGGTCCGGGCGTCGGCTCAGGCAGATGCGGCCGTCTTTGCCGCGGATGATGGCGGCAACGACGGTGATGGCGGGGGTAGCTACGGTCATAAAAACGTTTCTTCAGGAGCGTCGGGAGAGCCATGCCCGCAGGCGCAACAGCGAATGAGCTGTCGCAAGTATGTTCGCCATGCAAGCATAGCTCCTACAGCGGCTTTTTACGTCGGGCGTTCAGCGTTCAGATTATGTGCGATATTCCGCGTTGATTTTCACGTAGTCGTAGCTGAAATCACAGGTCCACACGGTGCACTCGGCATCGCCGCTGGCCAGATCCGCACGGATGCTGATTTCCGACTGGGCCATCACCGCTGCGCCTTTCGCCTCTTCGTAGCTATCCGCCACACCGCCCTGCTCCACCAATAGCAGGTCATCCAGCCAGACATTGACCTTATCCACGTCCAGGGAGGCAATGGGAGCTCTGCCGATGGCAGCCAGGATACGGCCCCAGTTGGGATCGGAAGCAAACAGGGCTGTTTTCACCAGAGGCGAATGGGCGATGGTTTCCGCCACGATGCGGGCATCGGATTCACTGGCCGCCCCGGCCACGGTAATCGACACAAACTTGGTGGCGCCTTCACCATCGCGCACCAGAGCCTGAGCCAGCTCCACGAACACGCTTTCCAGAGCCTGATACAGTACCTGGCTATGGTCATCCAGCGCCTGAATCTCCGGCATCTCCGCCGCAGCGGTACTGATCAACATGCAGGCATCGTTGGTGGAGGTGTCGCCGTCCACTGTGACCCGATTGAAAGACTTGTCCGCCAGGGCCTTCACCCACTGATCCAGCAGGGGTTTGGCGATAGGCGCGTCGGTGGCGATAAAGCCCAGCATGGTGGCCATGTTCGGCTTGATCATGCCCGAGCCCTTGGCCATGCCGGTGACAGTAATCGGCACACCGTCGATCTCCACCCGCCGGCTGGTAAGCTTGGGGTAGGTATCGGTGGTCATGATGCCTTCTGACGCACGGCCCCAGTGATGCTCATCCAGTTCCGCCAATGCCTTGGGCAAGCCCGTCGCAAACGCCGGCAACGGGAACTGCTCACCGATTACCCCGGTGGAATACGGCAGGATCTGATCCTCGGCGCAACCAGCCGCATCGGCCAACAGGCGACAGCTGGCCAGACAGTTTTCCATGCCCTTCTTGCCGGTGCCCGCGTTGGCATAGCCGGTATTGATCATCAGGTATCTGGGTGCCCCTGTGGCAAGACGGCTTTTTGCCACCTGCACCGGCGCGGCGCAAAAACGGTTCAAGGTGAAAATTCCGCTGACACGGGAATCTTCGCTCAGCTCCAGCACCACCAGATCCTTGCGGTTGGCCTTCTTGATGCCAGCTTCAACAGCGGCAAGACGGATACCGGGGACGGGCAACCATTCTGTCTGCGTCATAACCAATCCTTGAAAATTCAGCTACTAGCAGTGAGCCACTAGCCATAATAACCAAAAGCACCGGTTTTCACCGGTGCTTTTGTCTTTCTCGTCGCTTGAAGCTCGTAGCTAATAGCTCGACACTGATTCTATTCAATCTTGCCGTGGCACTGCTTGTATTTCTTGCCCGAGCCACAAGGGCAAGGTTCATTACGACCCACCTTTCGACCTTCGCGAACCACGGTCTTGGTACCATCAGCCTGATTGTTCTGGCCGGCCGTACCATCAGTGCCCGGTTCCGGAGCCGCCTGCATCTTCATTTTTTCTGCCTGACGAAGGGCTTCTTCCTGGCGCTGCTGCTCGAGGCGCTCCACTTCGTCATCACGTCGAACCTGGAAGCTGTGCAGCACTCGAATCAGCTCATGCTGGATCTGGTTGAGCAGCCCCTGGAACAACTCGAAAGACTCTTTCTTGTATTCCTGCTTGGGGTTTTTCTGCGCATAGCCGCGCAGATGAATACCCTGGCGCAGGTGGTCCATGCTGGCCAGGTGCTCTTTCCAGTGACGGTCGAGGATCTGCAGCATCAGGTGTTTCTCGATCTTGCGCAGGTCTTCGACGCCGATCTCCCCTTCCTTGCGCAGATAGTCCTGCTCCAGGGCTTCTACCAGCTTCTCGATGACACCGTCGATGTGCATCTGGTTGTCTTCGTTGAGCCACTGGCCCACCGGTGCATTGCACTGGAATTCTGCCTCCAGGGTTTTCTCCAGGCCCGGCACATCCCACTGGTCTTCCACGGAGCCCGGCGGCAGGTAACTGTGCACCAGCTCGGTCACCACATCATAACGAATGCCCTGCACGGAGGTGCGCAGGTCGTCGGTTTCCAGAATCTGGTCGCGCTGGGTGTAGATCACGCGACGCTGGTCATTGGCCACGTCATCGTATTCCAGCAGGTTCTTGCGGATATCGAAGTTACGCCCTTCCACCTTTCGCTGGGCATTCTCGATGGCACGGGTCACCCAGCGGTGCTCAATGGCCTCGCCGTTCTCCAGCCCCAGGGAGCGCATCATGTTGCGAATGCGGTCCGAGGCGAAAATCCGCATCAGGTCATCTTCCATTGACAGGAAGAAGCGGGTGTAGCCCGGATCACCCTGACGACCGGCACGACCGCGGAGCTGGTTATCGATACGGCGAGACTCGTGACGCTCTGTGCCGATGATATGCAGGCCGCCAGCTTCCATCACGGTGTCATGGTTACCCTGCCACTCGGAGCGAATTTTTTCCGCTTCCTTGTCCGAGGGGGTATCCATGTGCTTGATCTGCTCTTCCGGGTTGCCCCCCAGCACGATATCGGTACCGCGACCCGCCATGTTGGTGGCGATCGTTACCGCACCGGGACGACCCGCCTGGGCAATAATCTGTGCTTCACGCTGGTGGAACTTGGCGTTCAATACTTCGTGAGCAATCTTGTCTTTTTTCAGACGCTGGGACAGATACTCGGACGATTCAATGGTCGCGGTACCCACCAGCACCGGGGCGCCCTTGGCCACCGCTTCGCTGATTTCCTTGGCGATGGCGTCGAATTTTTCTTCCAGTGTCAGATACACCAGATCATTGGCATCCACACGAACCATGGGCCGATTGGTCGGCACCACCACCACGTCCATGCCATAAATCTGACGGAATTCCAGGGCCTCGGTATCAGCTGTACCGGTCATACCCGCCAGCTTGTTGTAGAGACGGAAATAGTTCTGGAAGGTGGTAGATGCCAGGGTCTGGTTTTCCTGCTGGATATTCACCCCTTCTTTGGCTTCGATCGCCTGGTGAATGCCCTCGGACCAGCGACGTCCGGGCATGGTACGGCCGGTGTGCTCGTCAACGATGACGATCTGGTTGTTCTGAACAATATAGTCCCGGTCCACATGGAATAAAGCGTGGGCCTTCAGCGCCGCATGAACATGATGAAGCAGCGCCAGGTTATGAGCTGCGTAAAGGCTTTCGCCCTGCTCCAGCAGGCTATTACTGACCAGCAGCGCCTCAATCTTCTGATGTCCGGTTTCCGTCAACTCGACCTGACGCTGCTTTTCATCAACAAAGAAATCGCCTTCCTGCTCTTCCGTCTCGGCAGTGAGTCTTGGCATCAGTTTATTGACGGCCGCATACAGCTCGGAGGAATCGGCTGACGGCCCGGAAATGATAAGCGGAGTGCGGGATTCGTCGATGAGGATGGAATCCACCTCATCCACAATCGCGTAGTTAAGACCACGCTGAACCCGGTCTTCCAGGCGAAAGGCCATGTTGTCGCGCAGGTAGTCGAACCCGTACTCGTTGTTGGTACCGTAGGTAATATCAGACGCGTAGGCCGCCCGCTTCTCATCGGTGGGCTGCTGGGAAAGAATCACACCAACACTGAGGCCCAGAAATTCGTAAAGGGGCCGCATCCAGTTAGCGTCCCGCTCGGCCAGATAGTCATTCACTGTGACCACGTGCACGCCTTCGCCGGACAGCGCATTCAGATACGCCGCCAGGGTCGCGGTCAGGGTTTTACCCTCACCGGTGCGCATTTCGGAAATACGACCCTCATGCAGAGCGATACCGCCCATCATCTGCACGTCGAAATGACGCATACCCATCACCCGGGTGGAGGCTTCGCGCACCACCGCAAAGGCTTCCGGCAGCAATTCATCCAGGGTCTTGCCGTCCTGGAACGCCTGACGGAATTCACGGGTCTTGAGCTGCAGGTCCGCTTCGCTGAGCTGTGCCAGCGCTTCCCCGTGGCTGTTGATCGTTTCGACCAACTTGGCCATGCGTTTCAGCTCACGATCATTCTTGGTGCCGATGATTTTTTTTACGATGGTACCCAGCATACAACTTCCGGTTCGGTAAAAAGTCAGGACAAATAGCCCGTTGGCGGCAAAGTGCTGGCCGCAAGGTGAGCCATTCTAAACACAATAAGATCAAGAGATAAGGTGGTATTCCCGGTTATCAAGGGTGCTTAACCAAAAACGGCCCCTTGTAGGGGCCGTTTTTCGCCTGTTATTCAACGTCGGGCGCGGTAAATATAGGGCTGAGGGTTCACCTGAGCGCCATTTTTAAGCACTTCATAATGAATGTGCGGGCCGGTGGAGCGACCGGAATTGCCTACTTTGCCGATAACGTCCCCGGTGCGAACAATCTCACCCGGCTCCACCAGTAATTCCAGGGCATGCCCATAGCGGGTGGCAATACCATTGCCGTGGTTGATTTCCACCATCAGGCCATAGCCGGAGCGGTCACCGGAATAGGTCACGACACCGGCGCCGGTGGCAATAATCGGTGTGCCTTCCTTGCCGGCAAAATCCACCCCTTTATGCCAGGCCACACGGCCGGTGAACGGATCAGAACGACGCCCGAAGCGGCTGGACATCCAACCCTTGGCCAACGGCCGGCCGGACAGGTAGGTTTGGTCTTGGATCTGCTTGCCGGCCAGCAGGTTTTCCAGAATCTCCAGCTGACGCTCGCGGCGTTCCAGAGTTTGCGCCATCTGGTTCACCGCTTCCATAAAGGAAGGCAATTCGTAGCTGGCACCCTCCTCCGAGCCTTCCGGTCCACCCAAGCCAGGGACAGTGCTGAAATCAAACTCTTCGCCGTCAATATCGGCCACTTCCACCAGCCGCTCACCCAGCGCATCCAGCCGAACCAGACGAGCCTGGGCCTGGGCCAATTTCAGGGTCAGTGCCCGGAACTGCTCCTGGCTGAGTCGATCCAGGGATTCCAGGGCTTTTTGCTGCTCTTCCAGATGGGTGGAGAAACGTTCGGTCATTACCGGCGTATACTCGGGCTGATCGCTGAGTTGCGACACCAGTAGGTAGCCGCCAACACCCATCAGCACCGGCACAACCACCAGCACGGCAGCCAGTAACCAGGGCCAGTGTCGCGGAACCGGAAGTGTGCGCGAATGGCCACGCTTGCTGTTAATGACTAAGATATTCATAAATTCGTGTAACGCACCGGCCAAAAATTAAGAAATTCAAATAGTTGCACTGGTTTTCTTGATTGTTTTTTACAATTTGCAGGCTAGTCTAAGTAAAACCTATGAGCAAGACAACTTCGCCCAAAGCCCTGCTCGCACTGCTAAGTGGTCATCCTACTCTCTCTGGTCTAACCAGGGAGGCCAAAAAGACCGCTCGCCAGGAGCCGGACACCGCAGCAGCCCCCGACCCGCTTGACTGCCTGCCGCCGGCACTGCGCGAGCGGGTCACCCTGGTGGAAGACAGCATGCGCTGGCTGGCCATTGCCGAAACCAGCGCCACTGCGCAGCTATTGCGTTTTCATCTGCCCAAACTGCAGCAGGCCCTGCCCGGCCAGCAGATCAAGATCGTGGTGGGCGGCAAACGCCAGATGCAGAAAAGCAACGTCCGTGCCAACCAACAGGACAAGCCCAGATTGGCCAGAGAAAGCGCCAGACAAATTGCCGATCTGGCTGACACCATTGAGGACAAAGGCCTCAAGGCATCCTTGCAGCGGCTGGCCAGCCGCGGTGAATCAGAATAATTCGCGTATGTAGGAACGTAGCGTAGCGAAGTAACGCCCACAGGGCGGCCCCGTAGGGGTGGGCACAGCGAATAACCCATGCTCGCATGGCGAACCGAGCCTCAGCGAGGACAAGGCGGTGCGGGTTGCTCCCGATCTATCCAGTGAGACCTGTCGAGCCCGGATATTCCTGATCGCCCTGCGGGCGATTTCCTCGCTGCGCGAGGTTCGCCATGCGAGCATGGCTCCTACAAAAAAATCTTGTCTTCCCTGAAACGAAAAACCACCCGGCGGCGGGAGAACCGCCGGGTGGCAACAGGGTTTCGACGTTTACAGCGTGCAGCCGGGTATTACTCGGCCGCCGCGAGCACGGGTCGCATGTACGACACTGGCGCATCGGTGGCATCTTCGAAGGTCACCACCTCGTAGGAATCCTCCTGACGGAGAATCTCGCGCAGCAGGGCATTGTTGAGGGCATGGCCGGATTTGTGACCGATGAACTCGCCGATCAGGCTGT
>UEXM01000275.1_pt1 | contig 50028 bp, 37 predicted proteins | sample 1796661 | NCBI WGS metagenome assembly UEXM01 (sample SAMEA4772469, study PRJEB27181) | metagenome | reverse complement strand
TGCCGCCACCTTGACCGCCCATGCCGCCACCTTGACCGCCCATGCCGCCACCTTGACCGCCCATGCCGCCCATGCCAGCTCCAGTTCCAACATCTACGCCACCGGCTGCGCCGCCGATCATGCCTGTCATTCCCAGTTCTGTCACAGCACCTGCGCTTAGTCCAGTAGCTATCGATATGCCCATTGCGCCGCCCTCGGCACCCACAAGAGCTTCAGCCTGCTCCATCGTTTGACCTCCGGGTAAAAATTCTTGACTGTCCGGTTCACCGAATGGGCTCGTATCCTGCTCTTGCTGAAAAAGGGCACCCTCTTCGGTTTGTAAAGTAGCAGGTCCTGCAGCAGAAAAATCAATTATGAAATACTCATTGTATATTGGAAGTTCTGTAAAATCGTACCTCCTTATTCCATATAATGGCTTTTCGTAGGATACAAGTCGACACATAATATTCCCCTTTAAGCCTTGGGCGGCGTTGTATATGTCTTCTGTCATCTCTGTCCATTTTGGGCTGTTTATTGAAATATCCCCATTCGAATCTAAATCATACCCAATTAAAGCCTCAATCTTAACAATGTTTTTAAAATTTAACATAAAAAATGATAGAAAGTCTGGGTTCTGGTAAATAATTTTTCTCTCCGAAAGAGCTGTTGGCTTTCCATCGGGACCAATTAAATCATAGGCGTCTTCTGGGTTTGTTATTTTATCAAAAACAAATGGGTGCTTTGTCTTAAACTGGTCGACTAATTCAGAAAAAGCCTCTGCGCTATACTCTTTTGTATAGTCTAAATTTGACATAAAACTTTTAACTTGATTGGGTGCTCTCTTTAGAGGAGAATTTGGATTAGCCTGTTGACCCCCAAATACATTCCAAATGTAAAATTCTTTAAAAAAAGTTTCATCAAAATTCTGTGTATAATATTCCCAAGTCCACAACTCGTCACTTAATGTTTCAAATAAATTTTGTTGTGTTATTGTTAGCAATAGATCCGTAGGGTCTATGTTTGTTGAATATATATCTTTATTATCATTTGGATCTGGGCTTGGGAATCCTATCTCACTTTCAGCCATATTGGTTATTGGGGCACCGAAACCGCCCATTATACCAGAATTGGTCTCTTTGTCAGATGACCCTACATTTAAAGTTTCCAGCGCTGCCACTGTTGTCTGTCTGCCCGACAATATTGTTGTTAAGTCGTATTTTGATTCCGTAGAGCCATTTTTTTTGATTGTACTATTGGATGTCACCCCTGTAGCAACGCTAGCACCGCCGCCGGGAAAATCTAGCTTTTGCTTATTTTGAGAATTTACCCTAATAATGTTCATTAATACGTTATTAAGATTCTTTATGTCTGTTCTTAAGTTTCCATTGTTTAATAAGTTTTGAGAGGTAGAATTAGCAAAATTAACAATAGAGGGGCTCAAAAAGGCATTTTTAGTGAAATTTATATTATCATCTGGATTTAATATAGGACCCTGCTTTTGGTAAATTTGAGCTGGACCTAGATCTTCCGCGTCTGTATACGATAAAGGTTTTTTTGGTATTTCTATATCGTATTCTTGATTTGGAAAATACTTTTGCGTTTCCAAATTAATTCTTAAATCATAATTTGGTTTTATCATGCTCTTAATTCCAGTCCCAATGCTGCTGTCTTCTTCAAGCGTGTTGTTTATGGATAAATAATCATATCCTGTTAGGTGATTAACCTCTCCTTTAATTTCAGAACTAAATTTCTTTTTTACTACGAATTCTCTTTTTGGATTTGATCCAGCAGCATATTGGGACTCGACATGTTGAGAATCCTCCGGTTTCTTATATTTTGAAGCTGTAGCAAATAAATCAAGCACTTTTTTGTATGTATTTTCAAGAATCTGGAATGCTTTCAGAGCACCACTAGGGCTCCCAAATCCTGTTGAAGAAATACTATATAAAAAGTTATACAAACCAAAAAAGTTTTTATCAAAAGTGCTAAAAGAATTTAAAACCTCAAAAAAATCTACTATTTTCGATCCAGCAAAATTATTGCCATACTTTCCTTTCAGAGCATCAATACCTTTTTGGGTAAAGCGATTCGTGTATAAGTTAAAATAATTTGGATCTCTTTTGGCATCCTCAACATAGTCCAATAATCCCATAAGAGTATTCCCTATCGCTTGATTGCCATAAAGAATTTCTTCTAATTTTAATATTTTTTGCTCCATCCAAGAAATTATAGGATCTTTCATTACAAACTGTAATGTATAGATGTAGTCTCCATCATTTGGTATGCCTACGTCAGTTCCAGTATAAAATTTAACTTTACTTTTATAGCTAGTTGCCTGTGCTATGTCTGGTAATTGTAAGTTTATTTCTTTTATAGTACCCACTGTTTCATTGTTTATTTTAAATGATTTAGCCTGAATTACACCAAGCTCATTTTCATCAGTTACACAAACTAATTTAGAATTTTCATTTTCTATTTTTTCGTATAAATCGACTTTGACATCTGCTATGTTCTCTTTGTAAACCCTATCTCTGTATATTCTAAAATCTTTAATTAAACTTTGATTTAGGAAAGAATTTATTTCTGATGGTGAAGAATTTTCAAATATATTGTCAATTAGTCTTGGAAATATAGAATACTGTTTTAGTATTTCTTTAAAATTTAAACCAAAAGCAAATCTTATATTTCCAGAGCCGTCCATGGCTGTATAAAAATCAGTAAATATTGCTTGATTTGGAGAAGTAGTAAAACTTTTTACAATCGCCATTTCTATATCGCTAGTATTTTGAGTGTACTGATTGTCTTGGTTTGCTAATTCCTTTAAACCTTTTAGGTTGTCATATAGTTTTTCAGTTGTCTTTTGATTAAACCACGAGTTAGAGAATAGGGAATAATTAAAATCTATTCTTTCTAGCTCAACTACCTCTCTAAAGTCTTGTATCACTCCGTTTAAAACTGTTTGCTCTGTTAAAAACTGAGATGTTCCTGACATGTTCTCCCCGGTCATGTAACCAACATATCCATTTGGACCCGGATCTTGAGGTCCATGATAGTGTGTAGGGCCTGTCCAGATTGTTGGATTGACATACGATTCTAGCGTGAGGGGGATTCCATTCTCATCGTACTGAGTTATATAAAATACCTGACCAAATGTCTTTGTTGAGCCTCCTTGTATTACGGTTTGTAAAGTTATCTGACCTGTTGATAGATTCTCAATGATCTCCTGTGGGAGGGGCACCTCTTCAAAAAATGGATCTTCTTCAAGAAATAAATATTTAAAATCAATATAGGCAAAAGCAAAATAAGTTAAGTTTTGTACTTTAGTTCCACCTTGGCTTTCGGAAACCTCGAAATCAACCCTGTATGGAAAAACGTATATAATGTTTCCATCAGAATCATATTTCTTTTCTATCTGTAGTCTTTCATCATTATTTGAATTTTGATCTAAATCTAGACCACTCCCTTCATATTCTGAAAATTCTAGTGTTTTTTCTTGTAAAAGCTCATGAAGGGCTGGACCTCCTGTATCATATATGCCTCCGGGTCTAAAATACTCGGCTGGGTTGTTAAGTATTACTTGGTTTATCGAGACGTCAGTCGATTGAAAAATTCTTATCTTTAAATAAGCTTGTAGCACATCGTCAAAGTTCTTAAAAAACATAGAATATAAATTACAAGAAGACTGGTCGAATCCAACATTTATTGACAGGAGGAGGTCGACCTTCATTTTAGAAGGAGGAGTAGCGCCAGATTCGTTAAACGTGAAATCTATTTCATTAATCTCTTCTCCCTGTTGTTTTATATGTGGATCATTAGTTATTTTTAATAAATCTTTGCCACCATCCAGAGTGATGTTCAAAAAATTAACTTTTGGTAGTATGAATCCTGCTGTAGACATTAACAAGGCTCCTCATCGTTTTTAGGCACATTTCTATATAAGTCAGTAATAATGCCGCTTTTAATCCCAACATCATCTGTTATTTCCTCATCTACTCTGATGTCGAAATAATATTCAACATTTTCTTCAGTAACTTCTATTTTTTTTCTATTATTTTTAGAGTAATACACATCTTTGTTTACTTTTTCCGCATTTAAAAAATACAGGGGTACCAAATTCTCATTTATCTTATTATCTCCGGGCTCTTCGACCACTTCATAAACTTCAATTTCAAAATTTTCATTTTCAAACAAAGAATTGTGCTCTTTGAAATCAATTAAAATATAATCTTTCTTAATGTCTATGTAAGTTCCATCTTCAAAAATAGTCGCATTGTTTTTAATATTTTTTACTGTATTTTCTTCTACCAGTTGTTTAACCTCTGTATCATAAAAGGCTTGTACATTTATTTGTGGTATCTTCAACAATCCAGATGAACCTGTGTAGTCCAAAACAGAGCCTGTTATTTCGCCATTAGTTAATTTCAAATCCCATGCCGGTAGTTTGTCAGAATTGTACTCACTAGTTCCCATAGGTAACGCTAAACAATAGAAATTATCAACTGACGTCGGCGCTTTTGATACTTCCTCCAGCTTTTGCTCTTGAGACAATTCTATTTGTACAACTTTGTCCAATACCGGATCAAAAACGTTTTTTACCTGCGATATTTCTTTAAAAGTTCTGTCAACTCCAGAAAAACTTGTTTGTATACTTGGTCTAATAGCCTCTCTAATCCTTACTGATGCCCTTGTGGAGCTTTCCATCGCGGGAGTTGAGCCTGTAGACATATATTGACTATCATATACAACGTCGTCATCGAAAAAAGCGTAGTATGTTGGTTGAAATACACCACGAGAAAGCAAATACTTCCCATATTGCGTTAATTCTATTTGAATTACTTCTTCTTTTCTGTTTAAAAACTTCATTTCTTATAAATAGCCATTGTTAATATATTTGCTTTAGTATCGAGGGTCACTAGTGCCGCCGCCAAATTTAACTACGTCAATTGGTGGAGAATCTGCTCCCTGTTGCTCTTGATAATCATTTGTTGTTGCCTCAATCGCAGGGTCTCTTCCCTGTTGATCCAGCGTTGGTTCTTCTGGTGTTCCTGCTAATGAGTTTCTTGGCTCTAAGCCTATTGTTGTTTCAACCTTAGCTAGCTCAACAAGAGAAAAGAAGTCATATGGCCAGTTATAACTGTATTGTAACTGCTTTCCTGATACACCCAGCTTGCCTTTTGGATCCAGTTCTTCCAGACCAAACCCTTTATTTTCATCTTGAGTCAAAGAAACGCCAAAATAATTATTTTTTGCCCTTTGTTTAACTTTAAATACCATCCACCTTAAATTAGGCGGAAATACAGATATATCTGCGGTATCCTTTTTGTCTTTCCCGGTTAATACTCCAGTATTTGTTCCAAAAAATTCTACCCCTTCTCCAGTTAATACAGGGTGCTCAATTGACGCCTCTGCTTCCTCTGCCGTAACAGAAATGTCTGGCATTACATTTTGCCAAATTAAAGATAAATCATTTTTAGTCAATTTATGATTAAATTCAAATATGTACATCACAAATGGCTCTATGGAAGGATTGTTTATAAAGTCCAAATGAGGCGGTATTACATACTTTCTCATTTTCTTGATCATACTTGTTACTGAGGTCTCTTTAATTTCTTGTTTTACTCCAAGTTGCCCTTCTTTAATTGCGATTCCCGAAGTGTCTAGGTTGTTTAGTTGTGTAGCAAACGCACTAGCAGGTATCTTTACCTTGGACCCATTTTGATTAATCGGTATTGCAATGATAGCCTCACTAATAACTTTACTTGAGGCTATTTCTCCAACCCTTTTTCTTTTTGAATCAAATCCGCAAATCTGTATTAACGATCCAGTTGTTGGTATTTCAAGACTTCTTTCTCCTCCTGCTCGCCCAGACACAGTTTGCCTACTGGGACCCCTAGATTCTGGTTCTCCGGTTCTTGGGTTAACTGATTCTGTGGAAGAACCCCTGATGGCGGCTTTAGTTCCTTCTGTTATTTGCGGGAATGGGTCTTTTATCTGTAAGAATATGCCCTCGTTGTCTTCAGGTAGTGATCCGAAGGTTTTCCACATACCTGTTGTTAGATTTCTTTCGTTGCCATCACCGTTGGAATATGAAGTTCTGCTATTCGACTCTTGACCTTCGAAGTTTAGTGTTGGGCATTCGAATTTTGTTTCCATAATCCAAACATCATTAGAGGAATCCGTTGGCTGTGTTACTGCTTGGGGAACATAAGTGAATTCTCCATTCTCTAGCTTTATTGGCATGTAAGATTTAAATTTCTTTCCTGTTCTTTCAAACAATCTCATCGATGATTTAAGATCCATCTGATTTCTGTATGCTGCTGAAGCAGAAGCAAAGCCCCTGTTAGCTCCGACGCCCTGAAATCTTCCATTTGAGTTCTCGTTTTGATTTAAATATACTGTTTCTATTTCTGCCGAAGAGAATATTTCTGACAAAGTAAACTTGTCTGCCTCTCCGGGGTCCATTGGTCTTAATGCGTGGGGTCTGAATGCTATCCTAGCGACAGAACTTCCGTAGAAATACGGAGGAGTATACGGTGCTGGACCGGGGTCGCCAATCTGTCTTAATATTATGTTTGATAATTCGCCCATATTTGTGTGTTGCTTTTGGGTTCCAAAAAATGGACCGTAATGAAGACCCCTTGCTGATACGGATGCTGTTGTAGCAAAGTTAGATGAACCCGTTCTAAGTGATGCGACATTAAATAACTTATCTGGTCCCTCGTACATTTTAAAACCATCTGTTTTCGACATCACTACGTCCATTATATACGTTGTGCCAGACACCATTGTTTTAAAATCTTTTTCTGGCTTGGATACAAAAGTGGTTGTTTGCCTATCCTCTAGAAAAAAGTCGATAGTTTCAGCCAAGAAATTATTCATTGCTAAATTGTATCTGTTGTCAAACTCTCCTGTCCAAGCAAAATTTGGAGATGGTCTAGTGTAGTTTCCCAAATCATACCAATTTCTGAATTCTTCTGGTGTGGCTGTATTTCCATTATTTGGCTCAGAGTATCTCCTTGCTTGGCTCATTTGATTAAGATTTCCGGTTGGATAGTTTGGCCAAATATGATATATAGACGCATCTGGTCTGTTAGCTAAAGTCTCGTTCGCGTTAACGTTAAATGATGGTAAATATTCGTTTGGCGCTACAAGTGCCTCAAATGGCATTCTCCAGTCTGGATCGAAATTACAGAAGGCAGCCGCTCTATATCCGTATACTGGCTCAGAACCTGTGGAAACCAAAAGAGGAGTTTTGCTCTCAATCGACCCTGTTATAACTGGCCAGTCAACAGCCACACCCGACTTAATAGTGTTAAACATAATTCCGGGCGCAAAAAATGGCTGGATTAGTGAAGATATCTTTTGCTGCTCTGTGCTTTCGTTTCCATCAATTGGGTCAACGTGGTCATAGTTTCCCGTCAGGTATGGACCATATGAAGAAGAAAACATTTGACCTAGCTGTACTGTTCTCAAAGCAGGATAAAACCCTTGATACGGCAATAACTTTTTAATACCCTTACAGCTTATTCTTATCCTAGACGGTATCAAAGCACTGTTGATTTTTGCGGAAGGCGCTGAAACATGTTCGGTTCTTAAGACCTCAAAGTGCTTCATGAAATCAGTGTGCGAATATATCCTAAAGAATTCAGAGTTTACTGCCTTGGAATTCTCAGATGTCGCGCTTGAGGTAGAGGATAAGGAGGACCCGATAAGATCCATAAATTTCTTATTTTCTGCCTCAAAACCATTTTTTAAGTAATAGTCCATGTGGTCTGAAATTCTAAATTCCGGTATGACAGTGTAATCCTTACCGATCCTTCTAATGTCGTTAGAATACTCGTCATATGAATCAAACCATGGATTTCTACCACATTGAGCATTAGCCTTCCAATCTGGTATTAGATTCAGGTGAGATATTGTGTATTGAGAGCCAGCGAAGTTCACATCATTGCCAGATAAAACAAAATTTGGATACTCATAGCTTAAAGATGCTGTTGGGGGCGGACTGGCATTGGTGCTGGACGTTAAAGTTGTCGGGGCAGATGTTGCCAATCCCTGTACAGGCGTTCTGTACAAATTGTATACCCAGTTGTTATAAGACAACTCTCCATTAAGGCTCTTTAAAGATATATCTGTCGGCAAGCTTAACGACCCCTCTCCCTGACCTGTGGAGACAGCTCCACTTAATACTGCTCCAGCGCCAGTTGGAGATATTATGACCATTGGATAATTAGCCTCTAGTGGCCAACAACTTAAATCAATTACATTATCATAAGTTGTTGTTTTAAAAGTTCCTACTTCGATTGCCTTACCCATTGAATTGAAAGCGGAGCCAATAGATCTCAATCGGTTGTTTCTATCGTCTCTCCAAAAAGTCCTCGCCTTGCCAAGGGGTCTATTAAAATCATTCGACCCACTGGCTTCGCCGTAATTCTCTCTTGTTCTAGTTTTGGCTAAAAATGTAAATGATTCTCTTGGATAAACCGTTTCTCTATACCTTAGAGAATTAACAATCTTTATAGGATCCGATCCCATAAGAGCCCCGTCATATTCGTTATCGATGTAGATTCTCTTTAAATCATCATACACTTGATTAACGTGGTCTGGCTGGAAGCCTATTGTCTTTGTCATACTTTCAAATACGTTTGGAATTCCATTAGTATTGGTCATTGTAAAATATGCTAGATTATTCCCATAACTGCTATTGACAATAACTTCTGGACCGAATAATCCATTTTGGTTTTGATAATTCCATAATTGAATTTGATGCCTCAATGGCTTGTATTTTGAACTGACAGGTGGCTCTGTATAAGAAAACAACTTCTCTTCTTCGACATTCCGAGCTATTGTAATACCGTCATTTATTTCAGTTGTTACAGTATTTTGTGTTCTGATGAAAGACATTCTGTTATTTTTTCTCATGTCTCTGACTAAGGGGTGATCTCCTTGTCTCACCTGTTTCCAAGAGGAAAATCCCCCAGCTCCGTTTCTATTGAGATTGACCGCATTTAATATAGCACTCTGCCCAATAAAACCAGTGGAGAGGTTGGCATTGGAAAAGGGCTTTTCAGGTATCAATCCTCCATTAACAAAATCAGAGTTTAATGACATTCCTAGTGTGTTTGTGGAGGCTGTCAAATCTCCAATAGCATGATAATTTAATCCTACAAAATCAGTTGGAACTAGCTTGTAGTTTGAAGCTCGGGGGATAGCAGAGGCAAAAAACCTATTTCCGGCTGTTACAAATGATTGAACTTGGCTCGCTGTGACAAAAGTAATATCTGTAGACGCCATAGAAGCATTTGCCGGATTAGGCTGTGCATATCCAAATATGGTCGAGGTAGCAGATGCTGTAATCCAAGCGTACTGCATGTCGCTTTGTGGTATCATATGTTGAACAAAGCCATTATCAAAGGTTGTTCCTGTCACCAAGTTTAAACCCAGCCCGTCATGAGCACCTATAGCTGGCTGATTATTTATTTTTAATCTTTTTGCCCCATTCCTCTGTGTCTTTTGAAAAGATGCTGATGGGGATCCAGCTACACTATCGTGTCCACCAAATAAACTATGCCTTGTCAGTAAAGTCTTTAGTGGTGAACTAACAGCCAAGTTCCTGAATGGCAAGGCATTATACACAGAAAAGCTCTCAGATTCCAAATCCAGATATCCCGCACCCATAGTTTCAGGACTTCCGGGGGCAGAAAATCTACTAACAAAAACATATTTGTTTTTTCCACGATTTGGCATTTCTCTGTCATATACAGACCTTACTGCTGTTGTTGCTGATGATCCCGTTAATATACCAGAGTTCTCAATAAAATATTTGTTGTTTATTGATCTGCCCGGAATTTGTACGATTTCATAATCATGCGAATAGTTCCCAAGCGCTATTGAGCTGCCATACTGGTCGGTTGTGCCTCCTGCCGATGCTATTTGGGAGCTAGTTATATTCTTAATGTTTTTTATATTAAGGGGACTTTTAGCGATACTATCCCTTGAATATCCGGCTCTAGGATAAGCTGACGATATGGCGAATGGATTATAAATTATGAAATATGTCTCTCCACCGACAACGGATGTGGTTGTATACCAGCCCTCTTTTCTTGTTGTGGCTGCAGCTATATTTAATCCTGTGTGCCTGTATTGGTACCCTCCAACATGTTGTTCTGTAAAGGGACCTTGGAGTGGAATATCTTTTGTATCAACATAATAATCTTGAAGATGTTGAGTTGTTTTTAAGTATCCTGTTGGATCTGTATTCTGGCTTCCAACAGATGAACTATAGAAAACAACTGGTGAAACAGTTCTCCCTTGAAATCTGGATCCTACTACATCACCCTCTACTTTAAACTGAGGCTTAAACTTAAACTGAGGGTTTATATCTGTTGTATCGTCACAAACCACTGGTTTGCTAAACGTGGTTGTATTAAATGCTACATTCTTTCCAGTTCCGGGAGGTGTTTCGGCAAAGACAAATTGTCTTTTGTTAAGGCTTTTCCCTAGTCCTTGATTGTCAAGCTTTAGCCTTACTGGGGTGTCTAGTTTTCTATTAAAAACTTGTATCGATGATGAATGTATCGCTCTCCTGTTTGAATCAACACCTGTATCTCCAGAACTCAATCCAGCTTCATCACGAAGGGCTCTCTTATTCCACCAAAAACAATTGTCTTTTTGGAGTGGAATAGTTGTCCCACCAGTTAATTTTGCTGGGGATGCTCCTGCGCCACCAGCAGCAATCATAGTTCCCGCAACATCTGTAAACACAACGTTGTTGCCTTTTTCACCGGCAGAGTTCGCAGTTATTGTTATGAAAAACTGACCACCATCATCAACTGCTGTGGCTGTAATTCCTGCGATACCGTTTGTATAATCACCAGATCCTGCGCCATACTTGTATACGGATGTGGCAACACCATTATTTCCGTTGATTAGACCCAACATTCTGTTTCTCGTAGCCTCGGCAGAACTTCCTTCTCGAACTTGTGCCTCATTTGATGGGGGGGTGCCCAAGGCTGTTGAAAGGACTCTAATGGTTAGAGTGGTATTTGCTCCACCAACCGAGTCTGGTACATTTACTGTAAACCTATCATCAGTAGCAACTCCAGTAACTTTTATTATCTTAGTACGGGATGCTGTGGCAGTATCAGTAGGGATGGGGGCATGCCCTCGCTTCCAATCATAAGTTAATTCATTTATTCCCCTAGCGGCATCCTGTATAATTCCGTCTTTTCTCTCTAGTGTTGGAAACTTGCTTTGATATTTATTTCTCTCTAGCAAATGGTTTTCTACCATGTTTCTAACATCTGGCAAATTTGCCGAAGCTGGTTTCAGCGTCTTTACCATTTCTGAAATAGAATTGTCCAGCCACTTATAGAAATTTAAATATTTCTCTAGATCCGGAGTGTTGCCAACTGTATTGTAAAATAGATTCCTTACCTTCTCCATGGATTTGAAGCCCATTCTATATCTATTGACAGGATCTCCTACAATATTCTCCAATGAACTAGCTTCTTTAGATGCCAAGAAAAAATTTAACATTTCTTCTGATATCGTCTGGTACATGCTTTTTTCTAAAGAGAATGAAAATTTTACTGGTCTGGATTCTTTAGTGAATGTAAGATCATCTGTAACAGCAACTGTAATCATGTTGGAATCATTTAGATTCTCTGGCAATTGTTGTTTGTACACCTGAATAAATTCTTTTGCTACCGAGTCTGTACTGTTGTTTTCAAAAAAGTCACCGCGAGCATCGTGGTTTGACTCTATAAAATTCTCTAAATCAACTCCCCATTCTTGAAACTTTTCATCTTGATTTATTGTGTAACTACTATCTTTAACTATAAATTGACCACTGCCATCTGACCCTGTAATTGTATCAAATTCCCAATTTAAAATCAATGTTTTAATTCTTGGTATCTCTATACTTGAATTTGGTCTGGGTATTGTTAAGTAAGCATTTTTTTCAGGATTGTTAATACCCTTAGATGTGGAATCAATTGAGTGATACTTCAATTCATCGCTAGTCAAATCATCTGCCCAATATCTACATGATGTTATTTGGGCGTCTGAATATTCTCTCAATGATCCTGTAAAGTTTGTCCTATGCGCTCCAACATAAAGACGCTTTTTCTGTGTTATAAAGTTTAATCCTGCTGCGCTTGCTATTGAACCTGTTGCTTTAAATGTGTTTACAACAACATCAGATACAGTGCTAACTCCTTCAAATTCTACGTCATATGCCTTTCCAGTAGAGCCTGTTATATTCGTGCCCACATAAGGATAGCCTTTTTGTTTTACTCTTACAGCAAAATTCCACTTTACATCTTGATATTGGTTTAAATATATGCTACTCGTTAAGGTTGGTAATACGCTGTTGTAACTCTTTAAGATAAATTGTACGCTTTTTGAATCCTGTTCATGTATCTGAAAGGTGTCTGAAACCGCGTAAACTTGGAAGTTAGCATAATCATTAGAGTCCCAAGTTGTGACCGTCTGAGCATCGGACCCCGGATCTGCTTTCGCAGAATGCATTCCAAACAAAGACGAAGTAAGGTAAGCATAATACTTGTTTTGAAAATTTGGATCCCCATACTCTGTTTTTCTCGGTAAAATGACTTCGGACTCTACAGTCATGGCCATGCCACTATCAAATCCTGTTGATGTGTTTGTGCTTCCAGTTATGTACCCCGTATTATTTGATTCGGAAGTGTTTTTGTATGAGTAGACAGTAGCATCATTTCTTGTTACATCATTAAAATCAGCATATGTTTTTCTGACTGTTTTATCAACAAAGTTGTCTACTAGATTGTATTCTGCGTTATTAGCATATAAATTTAATTTATATATTTCCTCCCCAACACCAAAGCATCTTATTAGGTTGCGGATAGACTTAGCAGTCCCTTTTGACTTGTAGATGTATGTCAAATTGTTATAAATGTTTTGATAGATATAGTTTTTTATGTCATATAGCTTTTTTTCATACTCCCTATCGTCATCTCTGTGAGAAAGGGCGGCAATCACATCTGTATCTGCAAATATCTCAGGTGCCACAAAACCAGCGTTTTTCAAAAGCTTTGAAGCAAACGGAACTGGCTTCACATTTACGTCGACGCTGCTACTCAAATACCTAGCAGTTTTAATTTTTGGCATCTCTTGTATTTGTAAATAAAGAGTATCAAAATAACTTGCTAATATTTGAGTTAGAGCTAGTGATGTATCCCTGCCTGAATCTGAATCCTCTGACTGGATCCATTCGGGAAGTGTATTAAAGAGGAAAGATGGGTTTCTGTAGTCCCACTCCTCTCCCTTTTTCATGGCATCTGTTTTATACGAGGATACATCTGGATGTATTGGGTACAATATCGGGTCTTTAAATTCTCTCTCTGCTGCTCCTGCTAAAACCATGGCTGACCCTGTGGATCTGCTAGTTGAGGAGTAATTATTATATACACCGTTTGAAACTCGACCAGAGTAATCTAACACTACCTGATCTGTGCTTGTTTGCCCGACTATACCTTCATTAAATTTAAAATAAAAGCCGAGTTTTGTATTGGAGATATCAGTATTTGTTCCGGCTCCAACTTGAGAAAACCAATTTCTTTGTACTTGACTTTCTGTTCTTGCTGTTTTCCAAACCCTAAATTCATCAAAAGATGCGGTCATGTTACCAAAAGCATTAAAATCAGTTATAGGTGTTCCTAGTCCTAGCGCTTGTGCCTTAACATATTCTGTTGGATAAGTCCTATAGGCACCAATGTTTGCGTTTATACCCCCTGCAGATGCTCCTGTTACTTCTAAAACAGCAGATCCTGTAAGCTTGTTATCTATAAGCGCCCCATTAAAAAAAGTTTTAATGTTCAATTGGTTTCCACTATTCTTAACAGTGATGGAGAAGTGGTCAAAGATTCCGTTTGTGGGTGCTCCCACAACGGAAATTGGCAATAATGGTACTCTTTCAGCCCCTGTGGTGCCCGAGTGATATGTTAGGTGAAACAAATGTCCATCAACAAAGTTTCCAGTTGATATTTCAAACCTGTTCTCAAGTAACATACGCCCATAACTTGCGCTTCCGGGCTGTGTCTCGTTGGTGCCATCACTGTTCCAAGCATCGTAAACAGCTTTAGTTGTTGTGAGGTTTCCATCAGATTTAATCCAAAATTCTATAGTATTGCCAGAAGTACCATCTATTGTAATGTTTTTTGCTCTATTATTGGCTGTATCGTAAAAATTTGCCTTATGCTCTGGGTTCTTAAAGTCTGTACTCTTGTTTAGACCTTGATCGTAGATTGGAAGGGAAGCTTGATTTGGACCACCCTTTACACTAATATATTGAGGACTCGTTGCCAGAGTATAGGATTCAATACCTGTGCCGGGGTTGTTTGTAAAAGAGTTTGCTAAACCTCCGTTAAGAGGAGATACAGATATAAACCCATTTGTTCTGGGGTACTCGTTTTCAAAAATGTAATTGTCTATATATGAAGATGTTAGACTCCATTGAATTTTTTCTTTTTTAGAGCCATCATATGGATAGGTCTTGTATATTCTTTCAATAGATGTTTTATAATATTGTTCTGCGGATCCATATTTTGCAAAATTAGAGGGTTTAGAAAAATCTACAGTTGGTACAACTCTTTCTTTATTCTCTAACTCAACCTTGATATATCCTGCTGATTCTACTTGGTCTCCCAAAGAATCCATGCTCGCAGATGAAACGAATTTTGATGAGGATGTCCCTTTAGCGTTTGATTTGCCAAAAAGAGATTTCAAGCCACTACTTTTGTCACCGTACTTTGTCATTAATCTTCAACCTTAAACTTAAAAACCTCGGGCTGCTCTGAGTATCTTCCATTTGCGTAATAAGCGAATTTCAGCCCATATGCATATCCAGCCTCAAGCATGTCCATATTAAAATCAAAATAATTACCAGAAATATCATAAGATAATCTTGTATATGATCCCGCAGAGCCTGTTTGTTGGGGAGTGCTAGCAGACCCGGTTCCAAATCCAATTATCTCCATATCATCGACAATTCTAAACAGTTTAAAATATGCGTCTTCAACAATATAATTTTCTATTTCTGTATTAGCGACAGTATAAATTGTTGGGTTCCAATCTTTTTCTCTAATATATAATCTAAATCTAGCATTTTCATCTTTAGAATATAAACTTTTCAAATTGGTAATATCTGTCACATATGACGGGTTTGTATTAAAATTGGAAGCATTAAGGTCTTTCACGCCTATAGCAGACCCAGTATGATATTTGATACCAGCACCTGAGCTTAATCCTGACGTCGAGTTTTGCCACACTGGGAATATTGTCGATGGATCTGCCTCGGCTGGCGTTGTTGGCAATACTGCCGGATATATTACACTTGCTGTGTAAATTCCTAAGCTTTTTTTGCCACCTACGATATGTGTAGATGTCGATCCGTTATTTTGACCCTTATTTCTGATTGACAGTCTGGCAACATTTTCTGCAACTGCGGAATTATCAGCATTTCCAGAATGAAATGATACATATATAAGATTGTCTGTTAGGTCTGGAATGTCCTTAAGTTGACCCCTGACATAATTATACAAGTATATGGTGTTTACATTGTCATCACGACTAGCAAAGCTGCTAGCTCCGTAAAAATTACCTGCCCTATCTTTATCAGAAGAGTCCCATCGGGCCTCTAGGGTCGGTCTTTTAAAGAAATACTCGCTAGATCTAGCGAAGAACTTTTTTGTATAATAAGTTTGAGACCCCGTTTCATAACTTGATGACAACATTATTCCAAATCCATATCTTGCTAAACCAGATCCAGATCCATGAAGCATTTTTTCTGCGATATGAGATATGTTTATTTCTAAATCTTCAGTACCATCTTGAAAGTATTGTAATCCTGTTGTGTTTTCATCTCCAATTCCAATATAATCTCCGCCCTGAGTTGTCCAGTCGGTTCCCAAAGATGAATTGATCCAGCTTGATCCACTTAAAACACCATAAGTTTGATCTGTGTATTCATCCATGTCTAGTCCATCGCCTTCTTGCCATGATGCTGATATCGGATGTAAGGAGATATTAAATTTCTTTGGTAATGTAGATGCGTGTCTAGCGTTGTATAGCTTCAGGTACCACTCAACATTACCACTGGCTGGTATAAGAGGCACACTAGCGCTTCTGTCTGTCTCAATGGTGGAAAATGGAAAGTTTATTAAAATCCTTGACTTTTCTGAGGACAATCCCGAAGAAGATGAGGTTTGACCAGCTATGTAAAAAGCTTCTAGCACATCTGAAGCCCCCATGTTTGATCCAGTGCCTCTGCCGACCAAATTAGACCGGAAAGCATTTGTAATTGTATTGTCAGCACTCGCTGTATATCTATATATTCCCATTACCTAACTGTCCCCACAATGTCTGAATTTGGGTATTTCACCTCGAAAACAATATCATCTTGTGCTAATACAAGCCTTCCATCGGGAGATGTGTTCGACTTCATGTCATATGATACGGATGAATACAGGCTTCCTCTTTTTCTATTGATATTTACAGATATGACGTCTAATATTCCATCAACATCTTTAAGAATTCTAAATATATCGCTAGTTCTAATTGGCTCTCCAATTTCATATTTAGATGCCAGCAGTTCTGCCTTTATAGAGTCAACTCCAGCCTGTAAAACCTCAAATTTGTTTTTTTCTTCATCTGCTATAATATCAAATTTTATTCCAAAATTAACGACTCTACCATTTAAAATGTCTATAGTGTCGTTTATCATCTTATAGTTTGACAAGTAATTTTTTAAATTATTTTTTAAATTTGATGTCGATTCTATTAGATTGCCCGAGGCGTCTTCAGAAACTATGTAAAGATTTAGGTTTCTTTTAAAGGAATCTTTATCTTGTACAATACTACATCTCTTAACTGCTCCGAACTTTGGAGGCATATTGTAAATTACAGACTTGTAGTCCTGCGCTGTTACAGCCCTGTTTTGCGAAGAGAAAGCGCCATATGCTCTGTGCTTTAGTTCTTGTGACGATGGGGCTGTCACATTGCCAACTATTGGCTGTTCATTTTCAAATTCTAAAGATGTTATAACATTCCTAACTTTCTCATTAGACAAACTTCCAACGTTTGTAAAGCTAAATTTAGGATCAGATACCGTTGTTAGCGTTTTCGCACCGATATTTGTTTTATTGACACTATTGGTTCTATATTTTATTGTGAGTGAAGTATTGGTTGGAGAAACACCCATTTTCTCCGTTTCAATTAAATTTGTTGGATCAAAACTTTCATCTAAAACATAATCCTTCCCATTAACATTTAGAAGGACCTTACTGGGGTCTGATATTGTCTCATTTGTTAAATTGGTCTCCGACCCATATCCAAATTGAAGGAAGAACTGATTGCTCAATTGTTCAAAGACAAATCTTCTTGGTACTTTTTTTGGCTTTAAAATAGAAGGAACAGCATCTCCATCTGAAGCCTTGTTAGTAATTTGCGTATATATAGTATCCTGAGATAGGTAATCTACTTCGTAATATTGGTTTCCCTGAGTGTCAAATACAGATACAATTTCTGATATATTAGTGTCGGGTATTAATACCTTTCTAAATCTTCTATATTCTCCTACCTCAATTGTTTTTGTTTTTACTTCTCCGGAAATTATTTCTCCATAAGCCTTGATAGCATATCCTGTTGGAACGCCAGAGGTGGAGTCAACAGTGGCGACTACCACTTCATTACTAGCAAGTGAAAAATCAACATCTTCGTTTAGTGTATAGACCACTCCTTGAGAGTTAGTTGAAAAAATTGTGCCTTTTTTTACTATTGGAGCATAATCTAAATCAGGCTGTACTCCATTTGATGATGCTGGAACTACTAAATACATAGTGATCACACCACTGGAGACTGGGTATCCTTTATATCGGTATCCCATCTGTCTAGCTAGCTTAATTACATTATTCGATTCTATTGCGGTCTCTAGGAAAGATTCATTAACGTTGTAATCCATGTAGAAGGATAATACATCTCCAACATAAGATACTGTATCCAACATAATTGACCCAAATGAAGCCTCATTGAAGTCTTGATAGACTTGTGGATAATATCTTTTAATGTGAGTTATTAGATCTCTGCGGATTGAGTCATAATCTCTACTGGTGTAGTTAATTGGTACTATGTCTTTTTTTTCAAATGTCAATTTTAATAACTCCCTTAAAATTAAATAGTTTACTGTCGATTATTCTGTACATTGAATTCAAGAATATCTGAAATTCCAACAGAACTGATTGAATATTTTATCGACACAAACATCTTATTGTAATCTGGTGGGCTTAGATCTTCTCCGTTTAGGATCTTTACATTGATTATATTTATAAACGGCATATATGTAGAGACTTGAGTATTAATGTTGTACCTTATAGTTTGAACAGTATCAGCACTATAGTTTTCAAAAAGATATTTTTTGATTCCTACGCCAAAGTCTGGGTCCATCATTCTTTCTCCCTGTGCTGTTAAGACTAAGCATTTTAAATTTTGCTTGCTTGTTTGCCTTATCGTTGTAAGCATCTGATAATTCGGCATTTCATCGCTAGAAAGAGATAAGGGTAATCTTGGAGCCAATGTGTTAATTCTAGACATTTTTTTATCCTAAATAATCAAATTTTTTCGCATTCGCTGTTATATCCATGGCTCTTTTGAAAAAATCTTTTGATTGTTGTAATGCTTGTTGAGCTTCGGTATTTTGGTAAAAAACTTTTTGAATCCCATACAAAGAAAGAAAATAATTGATATTATCGACAGGGAAACAATAATTAACCAAAGCATCATACTCACCACTATTAAATATACTTTCAGTCAAATTAGTCATAAATTCTTCTTCATATTCTTCGTTTTCTAACTTGGTAATAAATTCTCCAATTGTTATATCCAACAAATCTATCTTTTGTTGCTTTCTAATCAAAGGCAGCACTATTGAAAATGTTCCTGTTGACATATATGTGTCTGGATAGTCTCCGGTGAAATCGGCAGCGGTTTCCGAAATTATTGGAGATTCTCCATCATAACATATCATTGACTTATCGAAATAACAAGAGTTGCTTGTATTTAAAAAGCTAGAATTTGTTAGATCAAGCTGTCCCGTATTTACAAGTGGCGCATACTCTTGAAAAATCTGCTTTGCTAAGTCGCTTACCTCTTGATCCACCGCATCCTCAAGGCTTTTACTTGGATCAACCGTAATCCCATAGCACAACCTAGATCCTATAAAAACATTTTTAAAAAATTCTGACATTTTGATATCCGGCTCGATGTCAGCTTGGACGGATAACCACTGTATAAATTTATCGCTATTCAAAACCCCCTTCCACTCAATAGGTCGGTCTAGCACTTTGGGGTATTTAATAGTTTCTTGGTCGTAATCTTCGATATAGAAAAACTTCTGTAAAAACATGCTTCCATTTTTAAATTTGTCATACCTGCTATCTTTAAAAAGACTATAATCTTTCTCTGAGGGGTTTTCCGGGGTGCCTGTATTTAGCGAGTCTTTGACATATACTCCAGCGTAACTGTGAACAGGGATTATAGGCATATCTTGAGCCATTAATATTGTATCTTTATTTATTTGGTTTATTTGGGTTTGGGATATTTGTGCTGCTTCATATACTTTTTCTTGGACATCGACAAAGTTATTGTATAGGAAGTAATCTAGACCGGCAGTAGCTCCAGAATATCCCTCAATCTTTGTTTCGCTTTTTGTTTTTAAAAATTCATAAACCTGATTGTATAAATCAACTATTTGTTGATATTCAGCACTTGATGTAGAAGATATCAACACCTGTTTTGTGTATTCAACTGAAAAGCTTGTAAAATCTCCATCTAATTTTTCTAATTTATAATTAATTGAAAAGAATAAAGATCTTAAAAAGTATTCTAATATAAGAACTCTGGCGAATATGAAGCATTCACCCCACAAAATAGCTAATTGCTTTTTTCCAAGAACACTATCATCGTTTGGATTATCAAAATCTGCCAAATCCCAATTGGAAGATATTATTTCTTTGGCCCTTTCATAGTCTATTATCTGGCTTGTATTGGAAGAAACATTTGAATAATATTGATCTAATACAAATCCATACTCCGAACTATTGTTATATTCTTCAGTGTAGGATGTAGCGATTTTTTCAATATATGATTGTAATATTATTGGGTAAGATCCATCAGATGGATCAGATTCTGTGTTTTTCGAAACATAATAAGGAACAATTTCAGATGAGGATTCAACATTTTGTTTGTAGTATTCTTGTATTAGCTCATAAAACAAAATTTCAGGCTTTATTATATTTGTTGTGTTTTTTAAAGAATTTCCTTTTACGCTGTTTGTTATTAACGCCTGAACCTCTCCGGATAAACCATGGGCTGGGAAGCTAATACCCTCGCTGTTTTCTGTTTGAATCAAGTCGTTATTAGCATATAAATTAGTAATTTTTGAAGATCCGTTTTTATTTACGTAATATACTGGCGATATATCATAGTCCACTTGGGGGTTAATTCTAAAATTTCTTCCAGACAAATTTGCAAGTCCCAGCTTTGTTACTAGAAAAGTATTAAATGGTGGACTAAAAGAAATTATTAAATTTTTAAAATTATCTGTGTTTTTTATTTTGTCGTAAAATGAAGAATTTGGTATTTCGGAAGAGCCAGCAGCATCAGCCTGTAATTGGTCTCTAGGGGCACCAATAACAGTCTCTACCATCCTATCCACTATGAAGTCTTGATTTTTAGGCTTTGCCGCATTCCCATACGAACCCTTCGAAGATAATAGTCCTTTTGTGCCATTGCTATCTTGATTAAAAAGGTTTGGAACTAATAAATTATCATTTTTTGCATTAGACAAAATATTAATAATTTTTTTATATTTATCTGCCTTTGAAGAAACCTCTTTTTGATATATTGAATTCACAGCTTGGTCGGTTACACATTTGTCTTTCAATTGGTTTTGTAATTCTTTTATTATATCAATGCATAATTCAGGATTTTTATACATATCAGAAATATCTTCTTCAACCTTTTCTATTGTTCCTGATGAAATATTTTCTCCCATACATGCAAACAATTTTTTTATTTTGTCTGTCGTATTAAAGAGAAATCCTATTTCTTCATATTGGGTTTGTGTATAGTCGAGAATTTCCCTCAATAGCGGTTCTGGTGTTTTTCCATTGAACAGTGCCAACATTTCTACCGGGCTTACCATCAGAGACACAGAATCAAAATATTTTGCTAGATTCGATGGTGCTTCTATTTCTTCTAGTTGATCAGTATTCTCGCTATACACCTTGGGCAATATTGAAGAAGCACAAGCGATATATATTTGATTAATTCTGCTATTGTACACGTCATCTTCATAGACTCCTATCGAATCCTGAAGGAGATCATTAAAATTTTCTCCTCCATAATCTCTTACGATGGCGGAATCTATTGAAGCGTTTGGTGAGCCCAGATCAGGGGAGCATATGGATCCGTTTATTTGAGCTATAAGACTTTCTAGAAGGTAAATCAAAACTTGTAAAATAATTTGTGCTAAAATTCTCTCAAAAATTTCAAACAAAAGATCTCCAAGATTTGACAATAAGTCAAAGCTTGGCAAGTCCAAGTATGTTGATGGTATTTCAAAATCAAAATCAAATGATGAATCTGGTGCACCCAAAGAGAAGTCTCCCATACTTTTTCCGGATCCTAAGTCAAAATCTAAACTACCTCCCGGAGGAAAATTAAAATCTCCTGATTCTCCAGTTTTTGGAAAATTTAAATCAAAATCCCCAAATGATGGAGAAGATAAATCTCCCAAGGACAATGAGCTAGATGAGGCGTAATAAGACGAAATGATTCCAAATAACTTATTTATATCAATAAATTTTAAAGCTAAATTATATAAATCTCCAAGATCTCCAAATCCCAATTTCCATGTCAAAGAGCTTAAAAAATCTTTTGATGAGAACGGATCACCGATGTTTATATTGTTCATATCTCTAAATTTTATTGCTTCTAATTTAAAGGAGGAGTTCCCTCCAAGGTTGGAATTTCCATAATTGAAAGAGCCAAAATCTAAATTTGTATTTAAATTCAAACCATTATTGAAATTTAGAGATATGTCGTTTAATATACTCTCAAGATCCAAAGACATTCCTAGTTCTAGGGATCCAAAATCTCCAATTTTAGGACCGGACATTGAGCCAAGGGATATGTCTTTAAATTTTATGACTGGTGCTGGATCTACAATATATTTATTGAGGAAAATTTTCAAAGTTAATTCTGGATTACAGAACTCGTTTTGTCTTAAAAATATATAAGATGTCCTCTTACTGTCAAATGGGTGTGAATTTTTTACATAATCAAAGCCAACATCAAGTATATGGGAGCCAACAGATGGATCAGTAAAATGTATACTATACAATCGATACTCTGCGTCAAATCTTACAACTATCTCACCATCTTTCGTAGTACCACTTGTATTAACATTGTTGTCTATTAAGAGAGATTTAATTTTTATAAAAGCATCATCAACAGACTTTATCTCATTCTCAAAGTCAAAACCTTTGATTTTAAAATTAGACTTATTGTAAGATTCATAAAACCTTTTTAAACAATTCCTGACTTTGATTCTATACGTATCGTACATTTTAAAAGGAATTCTTATCTCGTACTCGCTCCAGCTTAAAACGTCAGTGCCAAATTCATCTTCTTTTGGAGGTGCTATTAAATTTTCCTTAAGATATTGCGTATATATTGCTGGTATGACCACCAACATTCTTAGCTTAGAATTTGGTCTACTTGACAAGTAAAAATCTTTAACTTCGCCACTCCTAAATCCATTTACAAAATTATCTACAATGCTTTGATCATGATCGTAGGGTATGCTAAGGTATTTAAAAAGCTCTTGTGTACCATGAGTTTTGGCTTTCTTTTTTTGCTGCTCGTATTCTTCTCCAGCAAAAAGACATGTATCTGAAAGCTGGACGTTAACCCAATATTCTCCATTTTCTCTATGGTAATAAGGCTTCTCCAATCTATACCAATCCGGTATTAACGCCAATGCCATTGGGGACATTCTTTCCATAAAAATATTACTTTTTTCAAGTATAGACGACGAAGAAACAAGACCCCCAACTGGTTTCAAATATTTTGTCAACATGTAGCCTTCTGCTCTGAAGGCAGCGCTTTCTGGGTCGGCGATTAATATCTTTGCCCATTTTGAATTTCCAGTTGCCCATTCTTTGATTAAATAAACATAAATGTAGTTTTCCTCTGATACTGAAAGTGTCGCAATAGTTGATGATGTGTCACTAGGGTATTTCCTTAGCTGAATATCTTGTGTCCCACTTGACGAGTTGGAATCGTCATAGTTTGGTGATATAAAGTGCGTTATATTTTCATTGCCAGACATTAATGTTTACTCCAATCAACAGATTATTCTTATAATTATATCAATTCGTTTTATTATACTTGCTTATAATAAATTTAGACCCTCCGGGCTTAATATAATCTTGTGCTGCTGTAATAGCATTTGTCAGTATAAAAGCGTGAGATGGAAAGTCGAGTGAAGCTATTGCAGTCGCATCAATCGCACAGGCTGTCACCACTGCTGGAGCAGGGGCGGCTACTCCCCCACCTGCGGGGCAAAGGGTTGGGTGTGTATGAGATGATAATGCGGCGTCTAAAGCTACTTGCTTTGTTGCCAAAGAATTAATTAAAGAGTTGGATTTTTTTATTAAATCAATTGTAATATTTAGAAATTCTACTAAATTATCACCCTTTACCAAAGGCTGTAGATCAACATCGTTATTTCCCGCTATCAAGTCTATTCCCTTTGTTGATATTATATCACCACCTAAAGAATTTTTATTCTCAGTCTGTGTGACTAATTTAATTCCCTCTCTCCCTATAATTCTGACACTATCTGCTTTTATTCCAATTCCAGATCTCGTTACAGAATTCCCAACCCCACCTTGAGCTATATTAAAATTGCTATCTATATCTGTTTTTTGACTTAAATATATTCTTGCTGCGTCAGATTCAAAATCTGGATCGATAAAAATCTCTTCCCCGTTTTCGTCTGTTTCTTGTATATTTGCTGATTTTCTTCCTACGACTAGATCCATCGCACCGGCTTGGCTATCGCCTCTTCCGCCATATCCAGATAGTAGGCTTGAAGGTCTATCTCTTCCAACAACAATTTGTGAATTATTTTGACCATTAGCAACTATAGACTCACAAGGCGCTTTTCGAAAATTTGGAAGTGGCTCAACTTTCTTATCACATGCCACACCCTCTAAGAGTATCTTTTCTTCCTGAGTTGCTTTTTTAAACCTTTCTTTATTCCTGTCGGAAAGGTTAGCTATATTATTAGCTTTTATTACATTACAATTTACCACTTAAAAACCTCTTTAAAAAAATATTTCTTCATCGAATATGATATCCGACGTTCTAAGTCCAGACTCTATACTCTCCTCAATAACATAAAAAGCATATTGATTTTTATACATATTCGGTCTAATCGAGTTTTGCTCTATAACAAAATCATTGCCTGTGAACCAATTATATCTTGGAACTAAAACTTCCCATCTCCATGGAAATTCTCCGCTAGGATATATTCCGAATATGTGTGCGTTACTAGCTAACCAGTTCCATGATATAAGATTTGTATAGTATTCTAGATTTGATTTAGCCAAGCTTTGATTTGAAGCTAAAAACCCATTATTTCCTATATCAAAAACAAGACCTGTTTCGTAAGGAGAGTGGAAATATTCATGCCTTTTTCCTACCTCTATAGATCCATACTTTTCTTTCATTTTATCATAATAGTATTGATAATCATCTTTATATTTGTGTCTAATGTAGCCCTGAGATATTCTGAAAAGACCTGTTATATCTTTTTTTTGCGAATCGCCAACACTTTTTAAATACTCAAGCCAAAATGAATTCATAAGCTCAAATCTTTTTGCTGCTAGTATATGAATTTTTTGATTTTTAATTCCCCTCGCAGTAGGGACATTAACTAAATTTTGAGAAAACTTAGATATATTCCCATATGAATATGGTCTAACTCTATTTGTGCGAACTTTTTTTATGTCCTGATTTGTGTGCCAATCGCTCGGTTTTATTTCAACATTTTTACTTGGTATTAGTGTTATTCTCGTGTCTACTTTATAAAATCCCCTGTTTAAGATTTTAGAATTGATATTAATCTTGTTGCCACTGTCATCATATATTTCTCTTTCAATTCCCCCTAAAGTAGATCTTGGAGACAAAAGAAACCCGCCCGTAGAACTATAAGAATTTCCTGTATTTTCAGTTTTAGTAGGATAGTTTGTCTTGTAAACAACAGGTTGCTGACTGGGTACATTAAGCTTTTGACCTTTATCCAAAACTATCGGGTTTCTTTCATCAGCGTAAGGTCCTATTGATCCCCATAAGCTTTCCCCAAGCCACTTTAAGCCACTTCTTTGTCTTTTTGCTCCACCTCTAGAAAACCTTTCAAGAGTTGCTAAGGCGCTTGCGCTTCCAGCGTTTGCTTTTTTTACAAATACAGACTTGCTTCCGCCGCCCAATGGAGACCAGTGAAATTTATCAAAGCACTGGGCGGCTGTTAATTTATCATTGTATGCCGCCCCAGTACCGCCCTTACCATGTATTTGGAGGATTGATAACGCTAATCGATCCATTGTGTTTCTTGGAGTATTACAATTAAAATATCCTTGAACTTTTTTTCCATTCCTTAGCGGGGGAGCAGGATTAGCATTTGATAAAACAAGGTCTCCAGCCTCCCTATCGGCAAGGTAGGAAACGTCTCTGGTAACCAAATTTCCATTCTCATCGATGTCTGGTAGTTTTGCTTCGCCCGGTTTAATCCCGAATTTATCTTTTACCTCTTGGGGTAACTTTTGGGCTCTCATTATTACCGCATTAAGGCTTAATGCCGCACCTAATCCATTTCCGTTTGTTATTTGAAAAAGACCGAAGCCGGGTCCATAATTGGGATATGCTTTGTGTTTATTTTCTATGGCATCTGGATTCATTCCAGATTCTCCGCCGGCTTGTACTAATGCCGCTGCGGCATATGAAGGGGTCCATCCAAAAGCAGTGACCATCCTATCATAAATATAATAGGCGGCCGCCAATCTTTCTGGTTTTTCTCGTATTAGTTTACTCCCCGGACGATAACCACGGAAATCTATAATCTTATTCCTAATTTCAGTAGCCGATGGTGGGGTTCCGGGTGGCAGGTCAGTAGTCCCATTATAAGAAAAATCTCCGCCTGTAGAGTTAGTTGGCAACTGACCTACTCCTGCGGCTCCCCCCATGAAAGCAGCTTGTGGGCTTCCAGATCCTAGTCCAGCGGCTAACGAATTAGGAGATGTCCTATTATAGTCGATTGGACCAAGGTATATTCCACCAGTTTGTGTTTGTTTATCAACAAAAGTAACACGCACCAAGGATCCGGGTTGTGGTGTGAATGCACTAATCACCGTGTCTTGACACGTAAAAACAGGATACATCTTTATGATAGTATCATCAGACAACCCTGTTCCAGAAGCTTCCTTAGATAATCCGAGAAGACCATCGATAGAGGCGTAATTATCAAAAAATGAATCCTTTCCGGGTAGATCTACAGGGATCGGCAGAGGTGCATGTAGTTCTGGAATTCTTACCCTAATAGCCAAGAGGGGAGGGACGCTATCTGTTCCAGATTTTTTGTGTGCTCTTGTAAGCCAATTATTATCTGTACCTGTTAGTTCTGATGGGTCACTCTCTACTCGTAACACAACGCCAATGTACTGACCAGTGTGATTTAGTATATCAGACTCCATGCTATTTTGAATGAGCTTTACTGCGTTGTTGAAAAACCCCTCGGCTGAGTCTTCATTTTGTGATGGGTCCCCAGTAACATAAGACTCAAAAAGAGGATTTAAGTCTCCGTACTCAGCATTTAAGTGAGGATAATTGCTTTGTGTAGGAGCTGTTCCGTCGTTTGTTCCCGGAATTCCTACTCTGTTTGTTTTTTCTTCTGTCGACATTAGCCAGCCTCCTTAATCAAATCAAACAGTTCTTCCCTATCCTCCTTGCTTAACTCTTCGGATCCTGCTGTTTTTTTCTGAATAAGGGTGCTAACTTTTACTAGTTGTTCATTTGACCTTTGAAGTGTTTCTACATATTTAGCAGCAATAGTTCCGACAGATTCTTTACGATCTTCATCTTTTTTAATATAATCCATCAACTCCATCAACAAAGTGGTGGTGATAGCTCTATCGCTTCTAATATTTTTGATTGCTTCTTGTATATATGAGTCTAAGTCTTTCATGGTAATATAATTAGTGCTAAATTATATTTCTCCACGATCCCATTTCTTTTTAAATAATCTATATCTAACTCTCATTTTATTGAGGTTATTGACGACTTGCTTTGTGTTTAGACCTGTGATCTCTCTGATATAAAAGTAAATGGCTTTTTTGTTGTATATTTCTATATTGTCAGGAGAAGATAACAACATACGAATAGCCTCGTATACCTTTTCCTCATTCGGCTTCATGTTGATTGTTTTTTCCCATAGATTTATTTCTTCCCACAAGTTTTTCCAAAACTCATATTCTTCTCGTTTAGAGTGGTACTCGTTTTGAACTACAACTTTTGACATATCTATGTTTCTTGGCAGATCGTCTAGTTTTACTTCTCTTTTGTTACTCTGGTTTGTTTTTCTAACCTTGTGAATAAACCAGTTTTTCGTGATCACACTAAAATATGAGAAGGCTTTAGAGCCTTTATTTGGATCGTACTTATCCAATATGGTTGTGAGCCAAATTTTACACTCATCTTTGAGAACATCGATGTTGGGAAGGCTTGTAAATCTATATGTATAGATAATTTTATCCACCATTTCATTAAATGCTGGCTCGATATAATCTATATAAAGTTCTGTTCTTACCTTGATATCGTCTGTTCGTGCATACTCCACAATCGCATTCTCGTGTACTTTTGTAAAATATAAGTTTTTTTTCTTAGTCTTAGTCATTCTATTCCACTTCAGGCTCCTGTATTTGATCAGCCCTCTCTGTTATTATATTATAGACATCGCTAAATTGCTTCACATGCTCTATTACTTGCCTAGAATGAACTATTAAATTCTTAATGCTTGGCTCTCCATAGTACATCTCCATCTCATAAAGCTGTTGTAGATGGTTTTGATATGATGCTAAATCCTCTACAAGATTCCCCATATTATCAGATACACTTAACATCTGCTTCAGCATTCTTCTAATATACCATAATAACAGTACGTTCAAACAAAAAGACAACACCAAACATAATATAACCAAGCTCATTCAAATTCCTTTATTGCGTCTTGCTTATCTTTTGTAAGCTGCTCTCTTGCCTCTTCTATATGCTTCTTAACAACACTGCCAGCATTATTTTTCTTGAAGTATGTGGGCATAGAGGGTACCCTAGTTAGGCACTCCTCTGCACCGCAAACTTTACAAACAGTTTCAATGCTCTTCATAGAATGAAATGCTTCGAAGTGCTCATCACATTCTTCACAATAATAGCAATATGTTGGCATATTATCCTTCTTCGCTCTCTTCTGTCTCCTCAACTCCCATTTTAAAAAGAGGTGGATTCTTTACGTAAAGCTCTTTAACATCTTCATCCCCAGAAAGAACAAAGTCGAACCCCTTCAATGTTGGAACAATATCACTTTGCTCCAAGAGGCTTTTTTGTAAAGCCATCATTATGGCTCCTACTGCTTGATCTGACATATTCATTTTATTTTTCTCCTATTTCTTTTTTAAAATGCTCTAAGTCTGCTTCGAACATCATCTTAGCGAGACCTTCGAATGTAACTTCGGGTGTCCATCCCAATTTTTCTCTTGCCTTTGTTGAATCCCCTAGTAGGTAAGGTACCTCTTGTGGTCTAAACAGTCTTGGGTCAATCTCAACATATTTTTCTGCGCTTCCGAGACCTGCTTGATCGAAAACAGCATCTAAAAACTCCTTTACAGAATGTGTCTCTCCCGTAGCAATAACATAATCATCAGGACTATCTTGTTGGAGCATCATATACATTAATTTTACATAATCCCCAGCAAAACCCCAATCTCTTTTGGCGTCAAGATTGCCTAGAAATAATTTATCTTGAAGACCTAGTTTGATTCTTGCTGCTGCCATAGTAATTTTTCTAGTGACAAAAGTCTCGCCTCTTCTAGGAGACTCATGATTGAATAAGATGCCACTACAAGCGTACTGACCATACGACATTCTATAGTTTCTTACGAGGTTATGAGCGAAAACCTTAGCGCAAGCATATGGAGATGCTGGCATAAGGGTCGACTCTTCATTAAAAGGATAATTGGGATTATCCCCATACATTTCTGAGGAGGATGCTTGATATATTTTACACTCTGGTACTAATTCTTTTGCGGCGTTAAGCAACCTTAGTGTTCCCATAGCGATACCATCCACAGTATGCTCTGACAAATCAAAAGAAACTCTGACATGAGATTGTGCTGCTAAATTGTAGATCTCGTCGGGCTTATACTTATTGATCAAGGACCACATACAACCAGCATCGTTGAGGTCGAAATACTCTAATGTAAAGTTTTTATTTGAAAAAAGGTGATCGACCCTATCGGTACATATAAGAGAGGTCCTCCTCTTTAATCCCACAACCTTATAGTCTTTTTCCAATAAAAGTTCAGCGAGATATGAGCCATCTTGACCAGTAATGCCTGTGATAATAGCAACTTTATTTGCTTTTTTTGTACCACTCATAAGTTTTTAAAACTCCATGTTCAAATTTAGTAAATTCAAAATCACCATACAGTTCTTTGAATTTTTTATTAGATCCATCTTTTCTATATTGACCATCTAACTTGTTATTAAACACTATTTTAACATCTTTTTCTACATTGTTTAAAAAGATTTCTATCATTTCTTTTATCGACAAGTTTTGATCGGGAGATATGATTAACGGCACATCGGTGTTGTGGTTATCCAAGAGAAAAGGAATTATCCTCACTAAGTCATCGACATATAATTGCTGCCTAAGAGGGCTTCCTGTGCCCCAAAATTCAACTGTATCTCCTTCTTTTGCTTCATGTAACTTTCTTATCATAGCGGGTACGAAGTGTGAACTTTCTAGATCAAAGTTATCATTTGGGCCATATATATTCGATGGACAAAATGTAGAGTAATTTACTCCATATTGCTGCCTATAAGCATTTGTTTGTACTAGCAACGCTCTTTTTGTATACCCATAAGTAAAATTTGTTTTAGCCGGTGGTCCCGATAATATATCCTCTTCTACAAATGGATAGGCGTTTACGACATCTGGGAACGTACATGTGCTCAAGCATGATAAAACTCTATTAACTCCCGCCTTGTGAGCTGATTTTAAAACATTTGTGTTTATGTACGTATTAATATCATAGAAGTCTGCTTGCTTTGTAGAATTTTCTTTAATGCCGCCAACCTTGCTAGCAAGATGTAAAATTGCGTCTGGCTTTTCTGATGCGAACAGGTCACGGACACTGGGATAGTCGGTGAGATCGCAATCCCTTGAGGACAAAAATATCCAGTTTGGATTTTGTTTTTTTAATCTTTTTCCAACAAATCCGGAGCCACCTGTAACAAAAACTTTTTTTAATTGTTTATTTTTGTAAATCATGTGTGACCTTATCGAGGCTTTGATATGGAAACACCTCGTTTATTGGAGAGTTCGGAGTACAAGAAATTATATTTGGAGAGTCTTTATAATAACATGGAGACGACACCAAGCTTTTAAGCAGGTTCCAATCTCTAATTGTATCGCCCTCTGCTGTTATTCTGCCATGTGTTGAATTAATTGTAAAATGGTCAGTATCAAAATATTTAACGTCATAGTGATCTTTTGTTTCATCACCATGGTATATAATATCCATTCCTAGCAAATAAATATTTTTATATCCAAGTGCTGCAGCAATATTAGTACAGAATATTCCGCAATTAGACCAAGATTCTCCCAGTATTGAGATATGTCCTCGATTTCTCAAACTTGCAGGAGCTTCAGAATTATCGAAAGAGGAGCGTGGTTTATTGATTTTTGTTGCTAGTTTGTACAAATCATTTTTTCTTATTCTACCCCTTCCTTTAACATATGTTTTTAACTTTTCTAATTCTTTATCTGGAATTAAAGCAGCATATGTAGCCATTAGAATCACACCGGCATCAACTTGGGAAGCTTCCCAATTTTGCTTCGCGTGGTCGCTAGGAAGGAAAAAGTTTTTTATAGGAAACGGTCTAGACTTCATATTGTTGTCTACCATTCTACCAATGTCGTTTGCTATGGTTTTGACTAATAACCTGTCTATACATCCATAGTATGTCGGAAAAAATCCCCATTTTTCATATGAAATATACTGCCGATTCATTGAAAATGTATTATATTTCTTAAGACTTCCCATGTTACAAGTGTTAAGAGAGGGACCAGATCCAATAATAAATATAGAATCTTTTTTTTGTTTTGAATGTTTGCTTTTTAAAGATGAAAACGTTTTCTCTATAAATGTATCGGGCTTTGTCTTAGATACGGGAATTGTCATTTTTTTTCTTTTCTCCTCCTCATAACAATCATCGCAACAGTCTCCATATTCCTCACAAGAATCATCGCAGTAGCAAGATTTAAGTTCATCGTAAATTCCTCGGATTGTGTGCCTATATCGTGACATAGCGTTTAGCGTTCCAATGGTATATTTTGTGGTCGTCTTCGCCCTAACATAAACTCTTCGAACGGTATGTACGGAAATACGCTATTTAATTTCGACCCTTCAGAGCAGGAAAATATATTAAAATCTTCCTTAGAGTCGAATCTTTTGTGTAAATCGACGTTGATGGCAGCAGTATTCCACCACTGTATTTGCTCTTCTGTGGAAGTGGGTCGCCCAAACCTTTGTCCTTTTCCAAAATAATCGTCTCTAAAGTGATTTGGATCATAGTCCTCTTGAGATACACACCCGTCTTCATCCCATATAACACTCCTTTGGGACTCCTCATCTGTTCTATAATAAGCATCACACCCAAGCAAAACAACCTCGTTGTAGCCCATTAAGTAAAGCATTTTCGCCCCCATATAACCAGCACTAGCTAGAATTGGAGTTATTAATGTGTTAGTTTTCCCAAGGGCAATACATTCATTAAATGATAATGCCATCTTCCAGCTTTCAGGAGTGTCTTGTAATAAAGTTATCTTATCTCGATATTGATTGGAATTTGCTAAGTGGTAGAAATGACTATCGTGTGGTAAAAAATACTTCTCTATTTTTCCCTGATCCATTAAGCCAACAATGTCTTCAGATATTGACTCTAAATCTTGACTATCTATTGACAAATAATAAGTTGGATGAAACCCCCAATCATCAAAAGCAACATACGCTCTATTGAAAGTGATGGTGTCTTCATTTTTCAATTTAGACATGTCCACGCCCTTGAGGCTTGGACCAGTACCTATGACATAAGCGGTCTTTTTATTTTCATCTCTTCTTCTTACGAGAGAGAGAAACTCCATATCATTTTTTTCCCCGCGAGCATCAAAAGATGAAAATGTAGCCCTAAATGGCAACATGTGATCTTTGTGCTTAGAGGAACAACTTGAATCATAAAACATATTAAGACCTCAAAGGAGAATCAGCCATTCGTTTCTTTTCTTGGTTGATTGACGGACAGTGGTTCCCTGTTTGGTGAATCAATTCGTAGAAAATCATCATTGTCATAACTTCTACGGTGTGAAAATATTCACATCCATAAGTCAATTCTTTGATATTGCTTTTTAGTTTTTTGGACTTCTGCCCACTAATCATGTGAGTAGAAAAGCTATGCTCATCTGCCCAATGTAAGGCATTGATAACATTTGTTGAATTGCCGGAACAAGACATTCCAACAACTAAACATTCACTTGGATCCTCCACTAGAGCAGTAGTTTCCAGCCATCTTTCAAAAATGTGTTCATAGCCGTGGTCATTAGCATTCGAAGTAATAAATCCAACGTTGTCAAACGAGTAACATGTCTTATCTGGTATTAGGCGAGATAAGTCTGTCGACATATGACTAGCAACATAGTGTAGACCGCCATTGCCTATTAGGAAAATCTTTTTTGCTTGCTTTACGGACTCTACCAGTTCAGAATATGCTTCTGAATCTATTACGTCGTGTGTTTTTTGCTCAATACTTTCAAAATCAATTTTCATTACGTGTCCTTATTACCTTAACTTTTCAAAGAAAGTTCTATTATATTTAAAGCTTTATTCGCTTCTTGTTCGCTTAAATTTAAATTTGGTCTTAACCTAACTGTTTTGTTTCCACTGCTGTTAAATATCATACCATATTTTTTTGTTTTTTTCACGAAATTTTTAAATTTTTCTTCTTTATTAATATCAAACGCCATTATTAAGCCACTATTTCTTAAGCCCTCAATGCCTTGGATTTGCCCAAGACCATCAGCAATTTGACTACTTCTACTTATAACATTATTTAATATTTCACACTCTTTATAGGCAGATATTATGTGTTTACACCTGATCATATCAAGTAGGGTGGCATCCCAAGTCACTTCAAGCTCAATAGCGTTTTGAAATATTTTTGACATTTTTTCTGTCGCCATTATGCCAGAGAGTTGGGTTTTTTTACCAAACATCACAATATCAGGATCTATATCTAGGTGGTCGTGATACCATATCTTGCCCGTACTGCCGAATCCAATCTGTACTTCATCAAATATTAACGGAATGTCAAATTTATCGCATACCTCTCTCAAGGAAGCAAAAAATTCTTTTTTATAATACCTGTCACCTATTGTACACTGTATTGGCTCAACTACAATAGCTGTAAGATCGTTCGCAATACTTTCTATTTTGCTGATAACTCCCTCAATCTGGTCCTGTAAATTTGGACTTTGTACTTTAACTGAAAACGCTTCCGGATATGGGGAAAGTCTGCTATCAGATGACCCTTCCCTAGACGTAATGAAGCATCCCCAACTATTAATTCCATGAAAAGACCCTTCAAAAGATAATATTTTTGGATTTTTATTGTGACCTTTATACTTTATCGCGCACTTAATTGCTGCTTCCAAGGCTAGCGCTCCAGTACAGCAGTAGTGAAACATTTTATACTTTGAATTAGTTGAACAATACTCCTGAAATGCTTTGTCAAACTCTGTGGCTTCATCAGAAATAACCTCACAGTTTGTAATCTTTATAGAGCTTGCTCTCAATATTTCTTCTGTAAATTCCTTTGTTTTGAATACCTTGTGGTTGTAACCCAGAGGTAGGGAGGCATACATCCCAAAGAAATCCAAATACTCCTTGCCAGATGTTTTATCATGTATGTATGAGTCATGACTCTTGTCGAGATCTATGTTTATACGACTTCTACTGCTCCTAGAAATATTCCTCACTATGCCCTCTTTTTATTTAGATTTATGTAATCAATTAGCGTTTTCTTAAGAAATTGTATGTCTTGTACATGCTCAACTCTAATATCCCCGAATGCGTAAGGAAGTATACAAGTTATTGAATTAGAAATATTCTTCTTGTCCTTCTTTAACAATCCCATATAAGAATCAATCATGCTTTCTTCTAGGCGGAAATTGGGCATGTTCTTTTTTAAAAAATAACTCATGTTTAAGTATTGGTCTTCTTTTAGGTTGCCCATTTTATATGATACATAATTCGCAATATCCATGCCAATTGTAACTGCTTGGCCGTGTGGCACTTTGTGGTTTGTTATTGCTTCAATAGCATGACCAAACGTGTGACCATAATTAAAAACGCGGCGTTCGTGTTGGTCAAACTCATCTTTAGTGATCATTTTTTTCTTTATTGTTAAGCTCTCATGTATGTAATTTTCCAATCGTGACCGATCACTAAACAATGTATCGTACTGATCGTTTATGTCAAAAGCTGCCTGACTTCCTTCAACTAGAAAGTAGTGTAGCATCTCCCCTATTCCCGACCTTATCTCTGATTCTTCTAGGGTGTTTAGGAATTCGTGACAACAATAAATTACTTTAGGTGGGTGAAATGTTCCTAATAGATTTTTTGTATCTCCAAAATTTATTGATGTCTTGCTACCAATACAACTATCAGTTTGAGACAATAAAGTTGTCGGAACAAAAGTCCAATTCACCCCTCGATACAATACAGATGATGTAAACCCAACGATGTCCTGTATTATACCACCACCGACAGCTACAATGTTGTGATTCCTTTTAAATTTGCTAGATACTAGCTTATTTAGGAGTTCCACACACTTGCCAACAGTCTTGTTTGATTCAATTGCTTCTACAACAAATACTAAATTATCTTCAAAATTTTCTTTTATGTTTGGGTATAACTTATCAACCTTTGAATCAATAACCAAAAAACTAGTTTCATCGATGTTTTTAAAATTATTGAAATCTAATTCAGAAAAAACGACTTTATATTTTCCTCTATAAGACTGTATCTCGATTTCTTTAAACACAAGTAAACCCTCCATCAACAAATATATTCTGCCCAGTTATGTAGGTGTTTAGGTCACTGGATAGAAACAGAACGGCTTTTGATATCTCTTTTGGATCTGCTAATCTTCCGATTGGAAGTTCAGCGGACACCTCTTCCATCCCAACTTTTCCTAGTATCTTTTCCGTCAACTCTGTTTTTGTAAACCCCGGAGCAACCGAATTAACCAACACATTATGCCTAGCCATCTCTACGGCTAATGTCTTTGTCATGCCTGTCAGAGCATACTTCGAAGTAGTATAACACGCCCTCATTGCTCTCGTGTTATGACCAAATATTGAGGTTATATTAATGATTCTACCGTATTTGTGATACATCATTTTTTTTGATACTGCTTGAGATATCTTGAAAGGAGCTTTTACATTTACCATCATGATGTCATCATAATCACTCTCCGGTATCTTTTCGAAGTGCTCTATTCTGTTAATTCCAGCGTTGTTTATACACACATCAACCTTCTCTAATTGACCTATGTATTGTACAAGTTTTTCAATATCATCGCTCACACTCAAGTCATAATCAGAACTAGACAAAGATATTACATTTGCCCCTAGAGACTTAAAGTCTGATGCTAACTGGCTTCCTATTCCGCGAGATGACCCAGTTATTAAGACGGTTTTATTGTTAAAAGATATGTTCATGGTAGGTAATACTATTGCTCTATATAGATGTGCTCAACGTCTTCTCTGCTCACTGCCAACCTAATAGCTGGCTTGTTGCCGACTGCCGTAATGTGGTGTAACTTTCCCTTCGGTATAAAGACTACATCATCTTTTTCAACAATAACTTTTTCTCCCTCTATGTTCCACTCCCATTGCCCATCAATAATATACCACCACTCATTCCACTCTGGGTGGTAGTGTTCTCTGTTCCCCTCACCGGGAAGTTGATGAATCAACGTAGCACTATTGTTTTCAGTATTAACGAGTCTTTTCGACCATGAGGTGCTGCCGTCAAAGCTTGATATGATCTCCTTGACATTAACAGGAATCTCACTATTTGAAGAATGAAGATCGTTAACTGATACGCCATCTTTTTTTAGTATGGTGGGAACATCAACTTCAATTCTTTCTTTTTTGTTTTCATAATACTTTGGCTCATATTTTTTTGACATTGCCAAATGCCGAGAGACTACCTCTGCTAATTGAAAATCCTCTTCATTATCAACATCTACTGTAGCAAATCCTCCTAACTCATAAAAAGATATACTACCCTCTCCGCCGTGATAAGCGCATCCGTATTTCTCCATATTTGACAGAAAATTATCTTTCTTCCAACCCATAATTCCACACGCATATGGCTTGATTGGTTCCAAATCTTGAGACGGTGGTGTTGGTTTTTTTTGATCAAAGTTTATAGGTGTGCCTTCGTAAACGCATTCAATTTGCTGTCTAAAGACAGAAATCAAAGTGTCCAAATTCTGGTCTTCCATATGTGAAACAAATTTCTTAATGTCTTCTGAGGATATAAAAGGAGACGTGGGTAGGAGTTGTATTACCTTATCACAATCATTTTGATTTAAAAAATCCTCGACAAATCCGTCGTTTGTTGCCGTGTCTGTAGAGAGGCTGCTTGGTCTTTTATAGAACCCTACACCTTCTGACTTTGCGATTTGACCCAAGATATCGGATTCTGAATTTACATATATTTCGTCGAAACATCCCGACTCTTTGGCTGCCCTTATGATATAAGATATCAGTGGCGTACCATTCAGCAATCTAATATTTTTCTTTGGCACTCGCTTACTGCCCATCCTAGCAGGTATCATAGCTATAGTTTTTGACATTATTTTTTTCCTTTATATTTGCTCTCTACAAATTTAACAGATTTTGAAAAATTTTCAAGTAAAAAATCATCTAATTTTAATTTTCTCGCATAATGATACGCTATAATTTTATGGAAATAATCTATCTGCGGTTGTTGGTTATGTATGTCCATTCTCAAATCTTTTACATTTGGATTTTTGTCTTTGGTTGATGAAAAATTGCCGCTCTTTAAAGCAGCATCGTGATAAGTATCTCCATAAACCTTTCCTAAATTATTCATATTAAAAAAAGTCATTCCGGTTACATAGAGTTCTTTTATATCATAGTTTAGTAAAGTAACAATCCCAGTTAGACCTGTATTACAAGTTGTTCCAACCTCTTTAAACATCTTAAAAAGATAACCATCGCATACATTGTGCCAAGGTCGACCAATTTCATCTAAAAAATTATGTACCCTTTGAATATCCCACATCGAGACCATAGGGCAAATCACGTATTCCAATGATTTAGCATAATCCATGTTGTTTCTGAGGGCTTTTATTTTATTTATATTTAAACAATTTATTAAAACATCAGTTCTTTTTCCATAATCTTTCCAATCTTTTTCTGGCATGTGATAGGCTTGATTTACTCTAACCACCAGATCATAAGAATCAATTAATTGCCCTTGACTCAAGCCTTGGAGATGAGGAGAAGGGCAGACATAAGCAATTCTTTTTCCTTTAAGGAAATTAGCTAGATTTTCATCATAATTATAGTCTTTAAACTCAGAAATGAATGGACCTCTTGAGCCAAGATCTCTTAATTGTTGCTCCGGGGTTGGGGTCGATGATTGCCAAGGTGGAGTCAAATTTGATAACGGTATGCCTATTATGTGCGGATTGCAATCATCGTGCCACTTGTAAACTGATTTTATCACTACCGCCAATTGCCTTTTCTCTTTTTAATTATTAAAAAACACGATTCTGTTCCAGAAGGTCCCGTCATTAATGTATTTGGATTTATTGTGCTAGCTTTAATTGGAGAAACATCCCAATCAAAATTTTTAAACTCATTATACCCATCAATAAATATTTGTTGATGTATATTAATTAAACAGGTGCCGTCCGGAGTTAAGCATCTGTAAAATTCTTTAGCCAAAGAACTTAAAACTTGTCTTGGTGCTCTTACAATAGAGTCCACAGAAAAAATAAAATCAACTGTTGAATCTTCTATTCCTTTTAACTCATCTCCATTAGTATTGTAATATTCCAGTAAGCAATTCTTTTCGTCTGCATATTTTCCATGTCTTTCTGCTATAAAATCTCCAGACTCTTTATACATGTCAACGCTAATTAACTTACTAGATATATTTACCAAATCTCTAGTCCATTTCCCAGACCAAGATCCATAATCAAGGCTCGTTAAATTTAGTTCATGCCACTTTGGTTGCGATTGTAGCGCCATGAACATAAGACATGAGACATCAAACTTTGCGAATCGATAATCATTATAATGATTTTCACATTCTATATCATCAATTTCTTGAGCTTCTAGGTACTCTTGCCAAAAATCTTGGCTGCGACTCAAAGACCAAATGGCATTTTCATAATCTTTACTCATAATTCGTATTCACCATATAAATTTCCTTTTGTAATATTCTACAATATTTTGTATTTCATCATTAAACTTTTTCTTTGTAAACCAACCCAGAGATTGTAACTTTTTGTCATTAACAGAATATCTAACATCTTGACCCTGCCTAGAATAAGAGAAATCCACGTACTTCTTTATCTCACTTGTATCGTGACCATAGCACTCAACTATTCTCTCAACAGTGTCTATGTTTTTTTGTTCTTCATGACCAGATATATTGTAAATTTCATTTAATTTGCCACTTTCAACGATTGTAATGATTGCTTCTGCTGTATCGTCAGCGTGTAGCCAGCACCTATATGGTTCTCCTCCGTTATGAAGGCAGGTTTTTCTACCACGATTAAGATTTTTGACCGCAAGTGGTATTAATTTTTCTGGATATTGACCAATTCCGTAGTTGTTTGCTGGTCTTACTATCACATAATTAATATCATAAGTCCTCGCCCATGCCAAGACCAGCATATCTGCTGCCGCTTTGGACGCAGAATACGGGTTTGATGGCTTTAAAAGATCATCTTCAGAATGATCTCCATTTACAATGTCCCCATAGACCTCATCCGTGCTAAAATGAAAGAATATTGGTCTTTTTCCAACATTCTTTTGCTTACTTCTAATCAATTCTAGCAGATTTTTGGTCCCTAAAATATTAGTTTCAAGAAATTTATCACTACTAACAATACTATTAGCCACATGAGACTCTGCTGCCGTGTTTATTACATAATCACAATCATACAGGTGGTCTAAATCTTTAATATCTGCTCTCTCAAACTTAAAATTAGGGTGTTTTGAGAACTCTTGGATCAAATCTGTGTTGGCCGCATAGGTACACTTGTCTATTCCATAGACCATCCACCCTTTTTCAAGGCATTTTCTAGTCACATAGGAGCCAATAAACCCCAAACAGCCCGTTACATAGACTATTTTCATGATTTTTCCTCAAAGAATTTATCAACATTTTCCTTAATATAGGCTAGTTTTTGGTCATCAATCCCGATAAAAGTGCCTAAAAAGAAGGAATTAAAGGTTGCTTTGTGGGCATTTGGGAATTGACCTTGAAGATCCTCATATTTCTCTGCGATATGTTGATATCCCGGATGGTACAAAATATTTCCAGAGAAGTAAGACCTAGTTTGGATCTTGTTACCCTCTAAGTGATTAATAAATTCCATTCTAGTAAATCCAGCGCCTTCTTTTACTGTAAGGAGATAGCCAAACCAACTTGGATCTGCCTTATCTGTGGCGACAGGCAAGTGGAAATATTTCTCGTAAGGCTTGAAAATTTCAGTCATTTTATCAAAATTAACCTTTCTTGCCTCGTGGAAATCATGTAGTTTTTTTAATTGTTGTAATCCAATAGCGGCTTGAAGATCCAGCGGCTTTAGATTGTACCCAATTTCGTCAAAAACATATCTGTGATCATAGTTTGCTCCGGGGGCTCCGGGAAGCCAATCTCCAAATCTATTCCCACAGGCTGTGCCAGATGTTACATTTCCGGGCATAGATGTATTACAGTAACAAGCGCGACCCCAGTCTCTAAAGCTAGCAAGAATTTGTCTAAACTTACCAGAACTCGTAGCTACAAACCCGCCTTCTCCCATCGTCATGTGGTGGGCTGGGAAGAATGAGCACGTTGAAATATCACCGTATGATCCCAGTTTTTTACCATCGTAGGATGATCCGAGCGCATCGCAAGCATCTTCAAGAAAAATAAGATTATACTTTTCCACTAATGCCATAAGCCTATCCATATTGGGTGGATTTCCTAAAACATGAGCAAAGCAAATACCTCTAATCTCAGAGTCTTTATCTTCCTCTAATAACTTTTCCACCTGATCTAAGTCCAAATTAAGATCTGGTAAAGTTACATCTACAAATACGGGCTCAAAGCCACACTGTATCAGGGGATTAATTGTTGTCGGGAAACAAACAATTGGCGTAATAAACTTAGAACCCTTTTGAAGATTCCATTTTTTCTTTACATACCTATCTTTACTTGTTAAAGCAGCGACCATCAAAAGGTTAGCCGAACTACCTGAATTTGTAAGGATGCCCGACTCCTTGCCAAGCTCTTGGGCAAACTCTAGTTCAAAATTTCTAGCATTTTCTCCATAAATAAGCCATCCCGAAAGAAGGGTTTCAACCGCAGCCTTATATTCGTCTTGATCAAATACGGGACCAGAATATGCTAGCCAATCCTCTCCGGGTTTCCACTCTTTACTATTCTTACCCTCTACATATTGTTCAACAAGATCAAGTATTTCTTTTAATTTTTCAGACATTAATACACCTTTCTAATCCTTTGTCAAGTCCATCTAATTCTAAACCTAATGTATCTAGCATCTCTCCATTTCCAGTATATTCTGTATAATAACCGCTTTGTTGAACTACTACATTTTCATAAGGTTTATTCATAAGTTTATTAATCTTATTTGCTATATCTAGCAAAGATTTGTGCTTATTATAACACAAATTCATGTCTTTTGGTAAGTCTTTTTTTGAAATATTTTTAATATAATGCTCGATCACCCTACATAAATCTTCGATGTAAAAAAAATCCATATACCTATTCTGGTGTATTTTAATTGCGTGTCCAGACTTTACACTTTTTACTGCTGATTTAATGAACCTAGTTCCGAGTTCATCTTCTCCAAAACATCCAAATATTCGAAGATTATAGAAGTTTTCTATTTTATCTATCTCTCTTTTGATAATCTTCTTTGATAGACCATAATAATCAGCAGGGCATGATTCATCATTCTCCTTTGCTGATACGATATCAGTTCTCCTATCAAACTCAGCACCAGAACCAAAGTGTATCAAAGATCCAAATTTATTCCTGTTTTCTACTAAGTTGTTAAACATAGAAAGGTTGTCAATTAGAGTATAAATATCGTCTTCTTTAGTTCTACTCCCACCAGATACGGCCGTGTGGATGACAATATCTATTTGATTATCGTCAAAGAATTTACCTACCTGATCTCTGACTAGGACATCTAGCGTCTGCCTATTGGTCAAATATACATTGTGTTTATTTTTGATTGTTTTATAAATATTTGTGGCAATAAACCCATTACCACCAGTGATTAATATATTCATCTTTTCAAATTAATGTAAGAAGGCTTTCCATTATTCATGAACTCGCCAAATTGGTATTGTAATTCATCTTCTGTGCTCGGTTTCATGGAAACAATATTCTTAAATGTTTTCATAACTTCCATATCTTCCTCTGCCCAATGTGAAAATCCAAGATACCCGTAGTCTCTATCTCTTCCACCGCCAACTAACTTTACGCAGACTTTTTCGTGGTCTAGATAGTTTCTTATAATCTCAAATGGTCTGTAAAGCAAAAAGGGTGTTATTGAATATACAACGGGAACTTTGCCTTCCATAGCAATTCCAGACGCTGCTCCAAGTAACAATTGTTCAGATGAACCCACATTGTAAAATCTGTCATTATAGTCAATCCTAATCCTGTCCCACAATCCATATCCAAGATCACCAGTCAACAAAACAATCTTGTCATTTCTTGCCATTTCCTTGTGTAGCAAAGCACTAAATATTTTTCTCATTTAACTCTCCATTACTTCTTTGTAGTCTTGCTCTTTCATGACATGATAATGTGCGTTTAACCCACATAAGAAAGAATAGTGAGATACGTTAGTTCTCCTAAGATTTATGCTGGGTAGAAATGCTAATAGCCTTTTCTCCAAGTATTCCACGTCTATAGCATCATAGGCTGCGTATCCATTTATATTTACATACACTTCAATATTATCAAGTTTAGATTCTTTTATAAACCTTAAGCCCTCCCATATTGAACCCTCTGCCGATTCTCCATCACTAATCAGGCAGTATACTTTTCTTTTTTTATTTGCCATAGCTCTACCAATAGCAACTAAAAGACCAAGCCCAAGACTTCCAGTTGAGCAATATATTTTATTCTCTTCATCTCTATGGGGATGCCCTCCATGCTTTAGGAACATTTCTTCTGCGTTTGTGCCCTCGTATTTTTCCATGACCACATAAAGAGCCAGAGCGGCGTGACCAGATGATAAAATAAAAATATCATCTTCGGACTTTTCTTTGTAAATTTCTTCAATAATTTCCAAACTAGAAAAGTAACTTCCAAGATGACTCAGCTTGTGTTTATACGCTATTTCTGCTATTCTTTTTTTTAAGTCCATTTTTCTTTCCAGTAGTCTTGTATCATTTTATCGTAATTCTTGCCTTCCTTTTTAACGCTCCATGTTGCTTGTTCCGGGTGCCACCTATAATAATATCCAAGAAATACATTCGCTGGAAAAACAAATATTTCGCTTTCTACTAGATTACAATACAAATCATAATCTGCTGCGCCGCCATATAATTCTGGTTTTGTTTGTAACAATCCCTTTTCGTATAGTTCCCTATTATAAACAACAGTTGGACTATTAACAGGACATCTTTGAAGAGCAAGAGATTTAAATTGACTTATATTTTTATAAAAGTGTTTTGTTTCTGCAGAATTTGTATTACCATTTACGCCAATTCCGACTATGGGGCTTTGTAATGCCCTCACTTTGTCGGGTGCTCTAAGGATGAACTTTAGATTATTTTCCACAAATCTTGGGCTATAGATATCATCAGAAGCAAGAGTGAAAAGATATTGACCCGTTGAAATAGAAAAGCCCTTTTGCCTTGCTTCGTCCCAACAATTAGGGTAAATATTTTCTGCTGTATCAATTACTACTTTATCGTTTTCACCGAACTTTTCGTTTAATATTGCTAGGCTGTTGTCGCTGCTCTCATTATCAACAACAATTACTTCTAGGTTTTGGTGAGTTTGGTTTATAGCAGAATTGACACATTTCTCAATCCACTTTTCTGCGTTATAACAAGGTATTATTATTGAGATTTTTAGGTCTGTCATAGTTGTAACATTTGCTTAACTCTATGAACATATGTGTGATTATCTAAAATCATTTTTCTGTTCTTTTCTTTTATAGAGTTTAATTCTTCTTCTGGCATATTAACATATTCTTTGACAAATTTTACCATTTCTTTTGGATCATTTGTTCTTTTTACATCTGGGAAAAGCCTTTCTAGTTGCCCTTCATCGTCTGACACTAACACCCCTGTAAGACCAAGAGCTTTAAATGTTCTTTCGTTTGTGTCTAGCCGAAGCTCTCTCTGGTATGCATCATGTATATTGATTGCCACTTTTGAATTGTATAACAATTTATTTTCTTGTTCGTGTGTCAAGTTTTTTCCAACAAATATGCCACACTTAAGACCACTATCTTTAAAAGCAGAAAAGTGTTTTATCATAATTTTGTATTTTTCGTCAAAACCATTATTAGCTCTCCCTCCCACAAAACAAACATCAAACTTGTATTTTTCATCCTCTAAGTATTCGTATGAAATATTATCAAAAGCAAGAGGTATTGTTTCTATATGCTTCCAAGATGGATAATATTTGTCTTTCACTCCTTGGACATCTGAATATGACCACAGTTTAAAATTATTTTGACTGTTAATATAATCAATAGATTCATGCCCGGAACCACAGACAAAATTTGGATGCGACCCCCATGGCATCGGATATGTATTAGGCTGGCAATATGCTATTGACCGTTCAGATGATTTAAAAAATTTATCTAACTTGTCGTCAAAATGCGAATTCTTAGTAATAGTACGCCAAGTATCATACCACATATCTGTGCCCATTATAACATAATCACCACTATCAAATAAATCTTGAGTGGCATACATATCTAAATCACTATTCTGCCCCTTCAGATATACCGACTCATATCCTAAAGATTCCCACGCTCTTCTGTATCCTTCATAGATCCAAATTCCAGCACCTTTTAATTCTCTATGCTCTTGTATGAATACTCTTTTCATATTTTTTTAATTTCCTCCAAGATTTTATTTAGTCTTTGATGAGATGTGTGCTCTTTTTTAAATCTAATATTACCACAATTGGCTATTTTATTTCTTACATTTTCTTTTTCCAAGAGAATTTTAACTTTTGTAAGCATTTCTTTTGGAGATTTAAAAGTAACAATTTCCTTATCAATGTCAAAAAAGTATTCTAATCCACTATGATATTCTGTTAACAGCATTGTGCTTTGGGCGGCAGTAACCTCAAATGGTCTAAGCTTCATTTGGGTCTTTATGGGGCTTCCATTATAGTTCTTGCTAAAATTTAAACCGATTTTTGATTCTGTTAATACTTTTGTCATTTCGCTGTGTGATAAACCGTGAAAATTGCTGACATTTATCCCATTTTCTCTAAGATATTCAATGTATCTATTTCTATCTGGATTATTCATTTGACCAATAAAAGTTACATCGTTTTTCTTTTCTAGGTTTTCTGTTGGATAATATTTGTGATTTGTATGCCACCCACCAACAATTATATTACTATATCCTATATCTTTATATCTTCGAACATAATCTGGCTCTGGCGTAGAGCAGGCTAAGAAATGATGACATGCTTTGCTGGAAAAATCATCAAATCTCCAAGTGTCATCACAAAACCAATTAAAAGTTTTAATATTTCCTTTTTGTGTAATCTCTGGAATCACGTCCCATATAATTTCCTCTGCCGGTGTTAGGCTAAGGTCTCCCGTGACGCAACAAAAAATCAAATCTGGTTTGAATTGGTCTATGACTTTTCGATAATTAGGTTCTTCGGGCTCTACTGTGTCCCAGAAATACACTTCGTGACCCAAGTCTTTTAGTGGAAGATATACATTATAATGCCCCCCATCAATCCATTTTGTTTTTCCATTTGATAAAGTTTTATTGGCGGTCAATAATATTTTCATACTAAATATTTTAGCACAATTTCAGGAATTTGTAATCTTTTTTCTCTCATTTTATCGATGAGAGGTTTGCCTTTTAGTCGAAACCATTCTTCACTAGTGGCACCAATATTTTTATTTGTAGCTACCCTACAATTTAGCATACGAGCTTCAACTACAATTCTAGAAAGTGTCTCTAGTGTCTTGGGGAAAAACACAAGAGTTTTATTTTTATTTATTTTTGTTAAGAATTCCTTGTGAGAACATGGCATTATCTTCTCAGATTCTAAATTATTTACTCTACAATATAGTATAGAATCCTCAATATTCTTATTCGGTATACTTGAATACATAATCGAACAAACATCTTCTTTATCTTCTTGCGAAGTTGATATTTCCTCTAGATAATCCAATAGTTCTTCAGACCATAGATTGCCAGAAACACTAACAATATTATCTAAATTTAGATTTCTATCAACAACCTTCATATGAAGCCTAGATTGGCATATAATAGCCTTAGCGTTCCTGTAGAATTCCTTATTTATTACCTGATCTTCTGGGGCTTTATAGTTTTTAAATGGGGATGGGTCTCTTGTTTTGAGATATTTGTGATCATGTTCATAAATTATATAAGAATAATTTTGTGTAATATAATCTTTTACTTCTCTCGCTAGCCCAATAAAGTTTCCAACAATTATTTTTGTTTCTTTGTCGGGCAAGTTCTCAATAGTCAAGCCGTAGGTGTGATATTTCTTTACATCGTTTCCCTTACTTATTAGCAACTTAATTAATTCATCGTTGTTTAGTTCTCCTCCCCCGTTAAGACCATCCTCAACGAAGAAATCAGCTAAAAAAGCTATTTTCATTACGATTTATGTTCCTTTTTTCCTAGAGATGCGAGGCGGGGCTGGGCGCTAACTAAATCGCTTGAGCTTTGGATTTTTCCACCACCCACTCCCCAGATTAGATGTACACCCAGTTCTTCTGCGACTGGGATCTCTGGAATATTGTCGGATGTTCTATCTCCGCCATTAGCAAACGCTACTTTAAAATCAGGCCACAAAGCCCTAACCCGACGCAAGAGATCACAAGCACTATTGTCATTATCATCGAATTCCATGGCTTTGGCAACTCCTCGTACACCTTGTACCATTTCTATTCTTTCTTCACATGGCATGAAAACATAACCTTTTTTTCTCATTAACCACTCGTCTGAATTGACCCCAACAACAACGATTTGAGCCATTTTTGCCGACTCTTGTATCATTCTCAAGTGACCAATATGCATGGGGTCAAAACCACCACTTATAACTACTACATCATAATACATTATTCAAACACCTCTTCTCCCAAAGAACCAAGCCAGTCCTCTACATCAAATTCTTCCTGCTCATATACAGCGTCTGCGAACATCTTATATTGATTGGTATTTGTGAATTTGGATCTAAGATATTTATCTAAATCCGTCGATGTTTTTTTATAATTTTTGTAGTTTTCATATACATCTTTTAGTGCTATTTTATAACTTTTTTCAATTGGGTATGCCCACAAAGAATGATCTTCTATGACACCCTGCCACACTGCTTCTGGCTGTACCTTTCCCAATTGGTGGTTAACTTTTGCAAAATATGGTACCATTTTCTTTTTAGATTTTTTACCCTTTTTGGACTTTTCAGGGGCATATAAGAAATCAACTTGCCCACTCCAGCCCATTGCTATAACAGGAACTTTGTGATATGCTGCTTCAAACATAGGAAGACCAAAACCTTCTCCATGTGCTAGATTAATAAATGCTTTTATACTATGATGCTGATATAATCCATTGATTTCTTCCTCGGTCATATCTCCATGAAGCAGATATATCTTACATTTTCTTCCGGCTAGACGATCACTCTTCAAAAGCATATCAAGTTTAGCTTTTGTATATTCTCTGTCTATGTTTGATGTGTTTTGTATAGAAGTTTTTACAACAAGACCCACATCTTCATTATCCCGAAACTCCTCAACAAACCACCCAATAGTTGCCTCTATGTTCTTTCTTGGTCCCCACTGAGCCATTGTTAAGAAGTTGAATTTGGTTTTAAATTTATAATCAAATTTTTCAGATTCACTCTCTTTCACTGGATAATTTACTGTTACAATCTCGGGGTGAGATGGATCTTCTTTGTTCAATTGAAGCTTTTGTACAATATTACCATTGTTGTCTTTCATGTCATAGGATGTCCCATAGAACACGTCCCTAGCGTGATTAGATACTACGATAACTTTATTCATCTCCATACATTTTTGAATCCACACAGCAGACGTTCTATCGGTTTCTATCCCAGCAGTATATCCCACGTTATAAGCCGCCAAATTCCTGTCCCATTCATTCGGTATGGTAACCTGTAGAGAGATATCATATTTTTGAGGTCCGGGGACGTTTATTGTTTGCGATTCGAATAGAACAGTTTTTTCAATAATACTGTCCATCCACCTCCTCTCTTCGTTGTCTTCCCAAGTCCAGCTTAATTGTCCCCAGTTTGTTGGAATAATATATATATCAAACCTATCTTCATATTCTTTCAGAGATCTCATAGCAAACCTAGCTTGCTCTCCATAGCCAGACCTACTTAAGACTGGTCCTTTTATTAAAATTTTCTTTCTCATTCTATCTCCGTAATGTCCCAAGGTTTATATCCCTTTCTGTTTTCCCAAGATCCAGATTCTTCATGTATCCTTGTCATAACATCTACCCAAGTTTTTTCGAAGTTTTCAAAATTATAATTGTTTAAAACGTGTTCTCTTCCTTTTAATCCAATCTCTTTTCTTTCTTCTCTCGACATATCAAGCATTTTATTTAATGCGTTAATAAAATCTGTTTCGGATATTCTGTCTTCATATATATATGGAACTTGCTGAGATCCTATGAGGGATTTCGAACATGGTTCGATTCCAACGCCAAACCAATTTTCACCATCAGTTACCTGCTCTTGTAAGCCCCCGGTCATAGTAACAACAATTGGCGTTCCACAAGATAAAGATTCCAGTGTTGCCAAGCCAAACCCTTCAGCATCAGATATGTTAACAACAATGTCTGCTATATTATACATTGCTGCTAGGTTTTGAGGCGGTACCTTATCTTTTGATATCAACACTTGACCCTTATCCAATCCAAAATCTCTAAGTATGGCATTGACATCTTGCCCATATGGATCATTTGGATCTGTGTGTAAAAGCAACACGCACTTCTTTGCTTTCTCTTCATCTAGCTGCTTCAGAAAAGACCCATACCAGTTTATAAGTGTGCCAGTTTGCTTTCTTTTAGCATTTCTGTTATTCCACATTATTACAAATTTATCGTTAGTGCCAAAATATTTTTCTCTAAGCTCGTCTCTCTTTTCTTCGTCGTCTAGGATAGTAAAAATACTTGAATCAACGGCGTGTGGAATATACATTGTCTCAACATCACTTGTTGTTTTTTTAACAATATCATGTGTTACTTTTGAGATACATGCGATGAAATCATTTGAATCATAAAACTTTTTGTTATATTTTGGAGCAGGGTAATTATCCCATACGTGATAATATACCATTGGAATTAGAGGTCTAATTTCATTATCCATTGCCCATAGCCATTCCCAAAACCTTGGATCGGTCATGAACCATAACATGTCCGGTTTGTGCGTTCTTATAATTGATCTTATTGCTTCCTGATTTCCGTATCCATCGACTGGCTGTATCAGCCAATCCTCCCCATAAGGTTCAATTTTTGTTAACTCATAATTTTCATGCTTTATGGCCCCAGCCAAGGAGAATACCTGAAATTTGCCTGTTCTTAGCAATGCTTCGATCATGTATTTCGTTTGAGATCCGACACCCGAGGGAGAGAGTGGGTGGTCGCTAATTGTGAGTATCTTAATTTTTTTATCAGTCATGTGCAATGTTCCGTTTTGTGAAATTCGCACTTGCTACAAGCAAGTCTGTTCTTTATGAAATTTTTTCTTTCAATATTGTATATGGCTTTTTCTAGGAATTTAAGTGCGTTTTGAGTTTTTATTTTTCCACTCGTCACACGAAATATTTCCACTCTATCTTTTTTAGCCGTTCTTTTAAGTAGTGCGAAATGAGTTTCTATCATACTTGGATCAACGTTATGTTTCTTTGCCCAGAAGTGTTTGTAAAAAGTAAGTTGGTAAGTCATCATAGGGTCAGATCTCTTTCTAGAGTCCCATCCCCAAGAGCAGGTTTTCCAGTCGATGATGTGTACTTTGCCGTCAGATGTCTTAATAACCAAGTCGATAAAGCCTT
>UEXM01000362.1_pt1 | contig 50097 bp, 49 predicted proteins | sample 1796661 | NCBI WGS metagenome assembly UEXM01 (sample SAMEA4772469, study PRJEB27181) | metagenome | reverse complement strand
GTAAGATAACTTATTAAAACCGCCTCTTCGACTTGTCCCGAAGAAGTGGAGCGCATTTTAGAGATTTATCGCCCCGCGTCAACCGCTAATTGCAATTAAATTGATAAAAGTGGTTTGTTTGCTTTTTTATTATACTACTGGCGTTTTTATTGAGCTAAAGGGGGGTAAAATACACTCAGGCTATCGTGCAAGATAGTCAAATGCTATGTTATTTATTGTCCATGTATTCTGCTACTTTACATTTACTGGTTACTATAAAGGCTTAATAACGTCATTAAAGTTACATAAATGAGCACCATAGCCTCGGTTACACAACAAATAAGCTTTAAAACTATAGGTAAGGGGTACTTACCTGATTAAATTGAATAAAAATTGCACTTATAGTTGCACATTACTAAAAGGTGGGTAACATAGAATTGCAATTTAAGTTTTTATAAAATAATAATTAGGTATCCATTATGAAGTCTCCTCAAGCATTAACGCTAATTGTTGCGTTAGTATTCTCTGTTGCTATCTATTTTTTAGCTAGCAGTAATGTATTCGAGCTAACAAGTATGAGCGTTGCAGTTGTCGCTTTTGTTTGTGCATTTATCGCGCCGCTAGTTGGAAAGGCCGATTCAAATGTAGAAGAAGCCGATGCAAGTATTACCACTCTCTATGTTGGCAACTTGCCATATAGAGCTAACGAAGCCGCTGTTAGAGAACTTTTTTCCGAATATGGTCAAGTTCAATCGGTAAGATTAATGAAAGATAAACATACAGGGAAAAGACGCGGATTTGGTTTTGTTGAAATATCATCAGCAGATGCCGACAAAGCTGTTTCATCATTAAATGATAGTGAGTTCCAGCAAAGAACACTTAAAGTTCGTGAAGCAAAAGAACGACCAGAGCAAGCTGCTGAATAAAGTCAGAGCAAATTGTTCATGAGCATAAGCCCACTTTTCTGTGGGCTTTTTAATATCTAGACATCAAATTAAGCAGAACTTTCAAGCGATTATATAGGCATGCTATTTATAGTAAGCTATATTTAGCGTATTAATCATGGTCATTTTCGACTAAATGCTATGCTTGAAAAACTAATTCTTCTAGAATACAGCTATTAATTACTAGACAAAAATGGCGCACTCGCTAGAATCCTCGCCTCATAATCTGTTCGTCGTATTCACTATCAACAAGGTATTTCAATGTTTAGCCACATTCACCCCGACAATTATCAATCACAACTTGATGAAAAACAGCAAAGTATTACAGCAGATTTTGCTGAGTTTGAATTGCCAGCATTTGAAATATTCACTTCACCAACATTAAATTATCGTCAGCGTGCTGAATTTAGAGTTTGGCATGAGGGCGATGATCTTTACTACATAATGTTTGATAGTGACACTAAGCAAAAATTCAGAGTGGATGACTTTCCTGTTGCCAGTGAACTTATTAATCAATTTATGTCTGCATTATTAGCTGATATAAAAGATAAAGAAGTTTTACGTCAACGCCTATTTCAAGTAGATTTTCTTGCGACGCTAAGTGGTGAGGTGTTAGTCAGCTTGCTTTATCATAAGCAATTAGATGAGCAATGGCTTGAGCAAGCAAAACAGTTAAAGGCGCGTTTGTCCGCTATTGCCCCTGTAGATATTATCGGACGAGCAAGAAAGCAAAAAGTTATCTTAGACAAAGACTATGTCATGGAAACCTTAACTGTTGGTGAAAAACAATTTCATTACCAACAAGTTGAAAATAGCTTTACTCAGCCAAACGCCAAAGTAAATGAAAAGATGTTGCATTGGGCACAACAAGCCACTAAAAATATCGGCGGAGATTTAATTGAGTTATATTGCGGTAATGGTAATTTTAGTATTGCCTTAGCAGAAAACTTTGACCGCGTATTGGGCACAGAAATATCTAAGTCATCAGTTAAATCAGCACAAGTTAACATTGCCGCTAATAAACTTGATAATGTTGATATCGTGAGAATGGCCAGTGAAGACTTTAGTCAAGCGATGAATGGAGAGCGAGTATTTCGTCGTTTAGAAGGTTTTGACCTCACCAGTTATAATTATCAAACCGTACTTGTTGATCCTCCGCGAGCAGGACTTGATCCTGACAGTGTAGAGCTAGTGAGCCGTTTTGAACGAATCATCTATATTTCATGTAATCCAGTAACATTACGTGAAAATTTAGCCGAACTGGTTAAAACCCATAAAATAGAGCATTTCGCTCTATTTGATCAATTTCCTTATACCCATCATGTAGAAACAGGCGTTATTTTGTCTCGCCTTTAACTTTTTTACTTTTCAATTCGCTACGGTTTTCATTACGAACGCTAAACTCAAAGGCACCTCGAGCAATAAACCTTAACTGTTTAATTGTTCGTTGTGCTAACTCTGCTAAGTCATTTTTATCACAATCCAGTGCATCTGAGCCTGCACTGAAAACAATCGTCACGGCAGCATTAGCTTGTAAGTAAGCAACTTCACCGTCCAATTTATTTGCTTGCTGTAAATAATCACATAGCTCTAAAGTAAAATAACGAATCTCTCGGTTCACTGCTGCCCGAAAGGCTGCAGAGGTTCCTGAACGTTCTCGTAACAACAATCGAAATATATTGCCGTTATTTTCAATAAACTCCATAAAAGTACGAACAGAAATTTGTATAACAGAACCTCCCTTCTCAATTCGTTGTCTTGCTTGTCGCATTAATTGACGCAAAGTCAGCCCAGCTTCATCGACTAAAGTTAAGCCAAGTTCATCCATGTCTGAAAAGTGTCGATAAAATGAAGTTGGTGCTAATCCTGCTTCTTTTGCAACTTCTCGTAGGCTCAAGCTAGAAAAACTTCGTTCACTGCTGAGTTGCCCTAAGGCAGCATCAATTAATTGTCGACGCGTTTTTTCTTTCTGTAGTGCTCTAATACCACTCATAGCCGGACACCTAGTCATTACTTTCACTTTATATCGAGTTGATATGATACTGAAAATAGGTAATATTACTAGTAAATTACGCGAATCTAATTACGTTGAATTTTTTATTGGGGTTAATAAATCAACATTGAATACTTGACTCGACAACGAGTAAAGTTAAAATAGCGTACATGTGTACACCGAAATTTTCGGTGATTAACTCTAGATGGAAAATAAATGAAAAAACCACCTATTATCTGGTTAAATGTTTTTGTATTCAGCATTACCTTTTTATTTGCTGCAATCGCAGTACCTTACCGCGCATTTACTCATGGCTTTGATGCCGCAGAAATCACTGTAGCAATTATTTGCTTTATCTATTGTGGCATGTCGATCACTGCGGGTTATCATAGACTCTGGTCACATAAAACTTATCAAGCACACTGGTCACTACGCCTAATTTACGCTTTAGGTGGTGCATTTGCTTTGCAAAACAGTGCACTGCATTGGTCTTCAGATCACCGTATCCACCATAAACATGTCGATAAAAACCATGTAGACCCATACTCCGCAAAAATGGGTTTTTGGCATTCTCATATCGGATGGATGATTAGAGATTTTCAACCAGAACGATACAATGATTACGATAACGTTCGCGATCTACAAAAAGATGCAATCGTAGTTTGGCAGCACAAACATTATTTACTGTTAACTATTTTAATGAATGTTGGTGTACCTTTATTGTTTGGTTTATGGCATGGCGATGTGATTAGTAGTTTACTGCTTATTGGTTTTTTACGCTTAGTGCTAAGTCACCACACAACATTCTTCATCAATTCATTGGCACACATTTGGGGTAAACAGACCTACACCGAAAAAAATACCGCTCGTGATAACGGTTTTTTAGCCTTTTTTACTTTTGGTGAAGGTTACCATAACTATCACCACATCTTTGAAAACGACTATCGAAATGGTATTCGTTGGTGGCAATTTGATCCCACTAAATGGCTTATCAAGGCCTGTGAACCACTCAAGTTAACGTCAAAATTGCGTGTGACACCTGAAGATAAAATAGAAAAAGCGCGCTTATCTATGATTTTACTCCGTAGTAAAGAAAAGATCGCTGCACACCCTGATGCTGAACAACTATTAGAAAGGCTACAACATGAATACGATGAACTCATTCATAAAATTAATGAGTTTTATGAAGCACGTAAAGCATTAATCGCAAGTAAACGTGAGCAACTAATAGCCGACGTGGAAAACTCAGAAGTAATGGCTCAATACCAAGAAATTAAGCGCCGATTAGCTGAGCAACAACGCAGCTGGCAAAATATGGTAGAAAAACTGGCATAAAAACAGTTACCTTAGATTTAATTCCTGCTAAAATTTTTAACATTGAAGCAGGAATTAAAGGGTCTACCGTTGAATATACAAGCACAAGCTGAAACCAAAAAAGTAAAAAAATCACCTAAAAGCTATGATTTCGACGCTATTATTATAGGCACAGGCCCTGGCGGCGAAGGCGCTGCGATGAACTTAGCTAAACGCGATAAACGCGTTGCTATCATCGAACGCTATCATAATGTTGGTGGTGGCTGTACTCACTGGGGTACCATCCCATCAAAAGCGTTACGCCAATCAGTTAGTCGCCTTATCGAGTATAATTCCAACCCGCTATTTAATGCTGGCCAAAATGCCAAACAACTCACCTTTCAAGATATTTTAAGTCATGCATCTGCTGTTATTCGTAAACAAGTAAATTTACGTAGCGGCTTTTATAATCGCAATCAAGTTGAACATTTTTACGGTGAAGCTTCATTCGTTGATAGTAATACCATTCAGGTATTACGTACTGACGGCACTATAGATACCATCACAGCCAAACAAGTTGTCATTGCTACCGGCTCTCGTCCTTATCACCCTGACAATGTTGATTTCTCGCATCCTAGAGTTTATGACTCAGATAGCATTTTATCACTTGAGCACTCGCCACGTCATATTATTATCTATGGTGCGGGGGTTATTGGTAGTGAATATGCATCAATTTTTCGCGGACTAAGCGTCAAGGTTGACTTAATTAATACCCGTGATCGCCTCTTATCATTTTTAGATGATGAAATGTCTGACTCATTAAGCTACCACTTATGGAACAACGGTGTGGTCATTCGTCATGGCGAGCAAATAGAACGAGTAGAAACGAATAAAGATTCTGTGATTGTTCATTTAGAGTCAGGCAAAAAAATGCGTGCAGATTGCTTATTATTTGCCAACGGTCGCACAGGTAATACTGCTGACTTAAAATTAGAGAATGCTGGATTAAAAGCTGATGGCCGTGGCCAGTTAAAAGTTAACGAAGCCTATCAAACAGAAGTAGAGGGTATTTTTGCTGTCGGTGATGTTATTGGCTATCCAAGCTTGGCTAGCGCTGCTTTTGATCAAGGACGTATTTGTGCCAGCGCAATGCTAGATGGTGAAGGTAAAACCAAACTTACGGTTGATATTCCAACCGGTATTTACACCATTCCCGAGATCAGCTCTGTAGGTAAAACTGAGCAAGAACTTACAGAAGCTAAAATTCCTTACGAGGTTGGACGGGCACAATTTAAACATTTAGCAAGAGCACAAATTTCAAATAACTTAGTTGGCTCTTTGAAAATTCTTTTTCATCGAGAAACTAAAGAAATACTAGGTATACATTGCTTTGGAGAGAACGCAGCTGAAATTATCCATATTGGTCAAGCAATCATGCAACAAACTAATGGCGGTAATACCATTGAGTACTTTGTGGAAACAACCTTTAATTATCCAACCATGGCAGAGGCATTCAGGGTAGCAGCATTAAACGGCTTAAACCGACTTTTCTAATCACAATCCAGTATCGACAAAGCAGTGATAGCTTTGTCTATGCTTTTATATTTTAACTTCACCAAAAGCTGATAATATTATGAAATATGGTTTACTGGCGGCACTGCTAATTTTTATCTTTCCTAGCCAAGCAGAAGATAGTTATAGTCTTTATTTAGTTAGACATGCAGAAAAACAAGCAACGAAAGACGATCCTAAACTTAGCCGATGTGGTGAACTTAGAGCTAAACAATTAGCAACCATACTCGAACATGCAGAAATAAAACATATTTATAGCACGCCGTACCAGCGTACAATAGCTACGGCAACACCTTTATCGCAGCAAAACAGACTAGCCATTAAGCAATACTCACCAGCAAAATTAGCTCAATTTTCACAAAAATTACTAAAGCAAAAGCAAAATACTTTGGTGGTCGGACACAGTAACACTACACCGCAATTGGCTGCACTACTCAGTGAAATGGATGTTGCTGAATTAACAGAAAAAGAATATCGTAATTTATATCAAATACAAGTTAGTGACAGTGGTAAAACCTTAACGCTATTTACTCAGCCACTAACTTGTCGTTAAACACTTTATCAAGTTGTGATTAATAGTGCTTACATATCAATATCATTTACTTTATTACCTGGCTTTATTAATTCAATTTCAGTAATAGTAAAGGGTGTGCCCCATTGCTGAATAGTCATGACATTTTTTACTTTACCTTTAATTCGAACAATTGCGCCATTTTGGGCAAACTCTATCGGCATATTCATTGGAAGTATTTTCTCACCAGAGTCGCTAATAATACCGTAAAAACCACCTTCTATATTTAGAAACTGTACACGACCACGTTGCCAACCACTAAGTTTATCTTTCACTTGTTTCGCTTCTTTTAATTTGTGTTCTTTTAAATCATCAATCGGTGTTGCAACAAGCTTAGTCGCTTCTTGTTCAGTAACTTCACGCTTAGTTTCTTGCGCCGTAGGTTCATCTACTTTTACTAAATCACTTTCTTCATTACCCTTAGAGCTGCTTCCACAGGCACTCAGCAATAAAGCAATCATCAAGGTAGATAAAATATGTTTATTTTTCGTCATTATAAAGTCCATCAATAATCCATTTATTGTTTAAGCATACCTTATAGCTAAGCGATAAAATAGTCGTTAGATTTTTGTTCACTGAATCTGAAAGAAAGATTTATTAAATAACCTGAACTCTGGATAAGCAGCACTTGCTCAATCCTCCCTTTTAAGCCATTATTTGCGTTAAAACGTCGATAAATAGCGCGCTATGGATAAACTTTTTGCCTTGGAAATGGCATAAAACCAAACATTGACGGTGTCTATTAGTGATGTTCGTCTTGCTATAGCATTTACTTTGCCACCTAAGCTTTTGATTCACTTGTATATCAAGCACTCATTATCCAGAATTCAGGTTAAATACTAAAATAAAAACATGGATTAAGGCGCAGGAATGAGAACTGTATAGGCTTTTTGTTATAAATAATCTAACGTAGTTTACTCTTACGCCACCAAAAAGATTACATGATATTTCTGCTAATAAAAAAGGAGCCTAAGGCTCCTTAAATAGTGTCATCATAATCCTCTATGCAAACAGCTGTTCATAAAGCTGATTGCTGAGTATTTATTTATGAAATGGTTTACTTAAACGATGTACCGAATCAATAAAATGTCCAGCATGAGCAGGATCCACATCAGGGTGAATACCATGACCTAAGTTAAATACATGGCCTGTTCCGCCCTCACCAAAACCGGTTAATATTTTTGATACTTCTTGTTCAATGCGTGGCAATGGTGCATATAACATAGATGGGTCCATATTACCTTGTAGTGCTACTTTATCACCAACACGTGCTTTAGCATTTTCAATATCAATGGTCCAATCAAGACCAACAGCATCACAACCTGTTGCAGCGATATCCTCTAACCACATGCCACCATTTTTAGTGAATAAGGTTACTGGTACTTGGCGACCATCATTATGGCGCGTTAAGCCATCAACAATTTTTGCCATATATTGCAATGAAAATTCTTTATAATCACGTGGCGACAAGACACCACCCCAAGTATCAAACACCATCACTGACTGCGCACCCGCTGCAATTTGAGCATTTAAATAGGAAATAACTGAGTCAGCCAATTTGTCTAACAGTAAATGCAATGTTTGCGGCTCGGCAAACATCATTTTTTTGATCTTAGTGAAAGCTTTTGAACTACCGCCTTCAAGCATATAAGTTGCCAATGTCCATGGACTACCTGAGAAACCAATCAACGGAACATCACCGTTCAAGGTTTTCTTAATTGTACGAACAGCGTTCATCACATATTGTAATTCGCCTTCAGGATCTGGAATACCTATTTTATCTACATCGGCCTTACAAGTAATTGGACGTTCAAATTTAGGACCTTCACCTGTTTCAAAATAAAGCCCTAACCCCATAGCATCAGGGATCGTCAAAATATCACTAAACAAAATGGCAGCGTCAAGCGGAAATCGGCGTAACGGCTGAATAGTAACTTCGCATGCTAAATCAGCATCACGACAAACACTCATAAAATCGCCAGCACCTTTACGTACTTCACGATACTCAGGTAAATAACGACCCGCTTGGCGCATCATCCAAACAGGAGTGTAATCAACAGGTTGACGCAATAGCGCACGCAAATAAGTATCGTTCTTTAATTCAGTCATGAAAGTTCTTCTCCGCAATAATATGCGCGCATTCTAGCACTTCAAATTTTATTGATCTATGTTCCAAATCAAATCTCCTCGTACTGATGGCATTGTTAACTATTTTTTTAATCAAAATACTATTTGTTAACCATTAAAAAAAGTCGTTCAATAAATCAGCAAGCTGATTGAAAAGAGTTTTTATGAAAAATAATTCAATTTTTTTTAAAAAATAATAATGTGCCGATGAGCCACCAATTACGACAATAAAGTCGAAAAACTTCACAAGTGGTACACCAGAAAAATATTCTGCTCACCGGTACTCATAACTAGCCAATAAGTGCTTACAACTTGATAGATAACACTTTTTCACAATCTATTAGCGCTCATATATCATTTAGCTTAGTAAAAAACACTCTTTTCTCTTAACTACCTAATTTATAAGTGTAAAATATTCTGACAGTATAAAGTTATGTAAATAATTATACGAAAATATTCGTGGAATATATGCTCTATTAAAGTTGTTGCACAGAGAAAAAGCCTTTGCTATAAATTGTCCCGCGCTAGAGAAAAACAATAATAAAAATAAAGAAATAAATAAAAAGAAGCTAGTTTACTAGACCACACAGCGAGCATTTCAAGCCTTACTTCGGTAAGGCTTTTTTATTACCTAAAATAAAGCTAAATAAGCCAAGCAGCTGCCTGAGAGTGACCTTAAATGACTTGATATAAATAACCCTGATGCTTTTAAATGATAAAACTCATATGAAGTGCATGAAAGCTCTGCATCTTAATGCCGCGGCATGCTTCATCTGACAAATGCTTTGCTTCATTAACATCAGTGCTCAAAGGTGATGGCCAGTTGTCGCAGTCTCAGTAGAGTTATTTTAGTTAAACTACCTTAGGCCTGAGCAGAATTGCACGGCTGAACGTAAGCAGCTACTAAGCTGAAATAGCGGATGCCATACCAAACTGTCATTTCTAGCTAACAGGGATTCAATGTGAAGGAATTATGGTTATTAAGGGCCTATATCTATCTAAGGCATTTATAGGCATTTATAGGCATTTATAGGCATTTATAGGCATTTATAGGCATTTATAGGCATTTAAGTATATTATCTCAATAGTTAGCCTATCAATTGAATGGCAACAATAGGCTAAAATAAAGTTTAACAATAGAGTGAATTAACAAGAGTAGACATATGATATCTGCCCCGACACTAAACCGATTTAGTAAAATAGCATTTTTTTTATGGCTTTTTGCTTTAGGGCAAAGCCTAATGGCCATGCTAGGTATTTTTACGATTAATCAAAGTGGCACCGAACGAGTGATTTTTGGCATGATTGAATTGCTCACTATGCTACTATTGATTTTAAACGCTGTTGCTATCCGTAATTTTATCGCTAAGCAAAATAGCACTAGTGCACATTTTTTCAGTAAAGTTTGCCTATATTCACTGCTCTTTTGTGCCGCTGGTGATATTGTTAATAGAAACTTCCCACAATTATTTTATCAATACGACGAAGTAATTCAGCACAGTTACTTAGCTGATTCAGTATTGTTTTTCTTTCCTGGCTATTTGATGCTAGTGATCGCCATTGCTTATTTGGCGATTAAAAATGGCTTCTCAAAAAAATTACTTATGATAAGTAGCTTGCTAGTAATGATTATTGCGTTAGCCACCTACCAAGATATGCATTTACCGACAACCAACATTTTTTTTACATTGATAACCGCCTCCTATTCTGTCTTGGTCAGTATTTTAGCGCTATCAGCTATTTGGTTAATAAGCGCATTTAGACAACGAAAAATACCCACTCGGCTTTGGTGGGCAGCTGCCGGATTAGTGTTGGCAATGATTGCAGATGCTTTAATTGGTAAATTTTGGATTTTTGGCGCCAATGGCCAAGGTTATTTTCCGCTAGTCAGTCATCTCAATTGGATTATTTACTTCGGTTCGCAAGCCTTGATTCAACAGCTTCCTATCGCGTTATTACAGATAAAAGCTGAATTAAACCCTGAGCCAATGACAAGCAATTAAATTACAGTGGTTAGATGTTATGTTCTAGCTAAAAATAAAAAACCAACCTCGCGGTTGGTTTTTTAACGATTACAGATAAATATCTTATTATTGGTCGCCAACTTGTGGTGCCGCTTCAGGCTTAACAATTTCTAGTAATTCAATTTCAAATTCAAGTACTGAATTACCTGGAACCTGTGGTGGCTTGCCATTAGGTCCGTAAGCAAGATCTGAAGGAATAGTAAATTTATACTTAGAGCCTACAGACATTAATTGTACGCTTTCAGTCCAGCCTGGAATAACACCATTAAGAGGAAATACTGCTGGTTGATTACGATCATATGAGCTGTCAAATTGCTCACCGTTTATAAAAGTACCTTTATAGTGAACTTTAACGGTATCAGTTGCAACCGGCTTTTCACCTTCAGCGGCTTTTAATACCACGTACTGAATACCTGACTCAGTCACTTGTACGCCATCTTTTTTAGCATTTTCTTCTAAGAACTTTTTACCTTCGGCTAAGCTTGCTTCTGCGCTAGCTAATGCTTGCTCTCTTTGCTTTGCTTTCATTGCTTGATCTAAATTCATCAACAAAGCTTGAATGTCTTCTTTTTCAATTTGTGACTTACCTGCCATGCTATCAGTAAAGCCACGAATGATAATTGATTTGTCTAGCGATAAACCTACTTTATCGTGCTCTTCTAAGTTGCGCTCCATGTACATACCAATTGAAGCGCCTAGACCATAGGCTTGCTTTTGTATTTCGGTATCAAGGGCAATAGCTTTTTCTTCTTGTGTAGCTGACTCTTGACAACCCATAACTGACAATAAAGCAATAGCGACTAAAGTCGGTTTAAAAAATTTCATTTACATCTCCGTTTTACTACTCAGTTGGAAATTCCCGCTAAGTCATTTAAATATGTGTGAATTGTGAAACAATGCGGCTTATACTAACGATAAATGCCTCAAGAAAAAAGTATTAATATTTTGCTGAACTGTAACTTAAAATTTCTGAAATACAATATAGTGCTTTTATTAGCCTTACTTGCCGGCTGTCAGCCTGCAGGCCAAGCACCAGTGCAAAGGTGGCAACATGCAACAGAAGGCGCATACGCAGCTAACATTTCTAATGATGGTAAATACAGTGTCGTTTCATCAATTCATCATGGCATAACGTTATGGGATTTAGACAACAACGCGCTTAAATATACTTGGTCTCAACAACAAAACAGCGCTGATAATTTAGTTTTAGTTGCTGATATTGCAAATAATAATAGCCATGCACTGACAGCCAATCGCAACAATTTTTCGTTATGGAATATTGACAGTGGTCAATCGGAAGGCTTTTGGTCGATTTCTGAGTCAACTATTCGTGATGTTGCGGTATCAAATAATGGTGCTCACCTACTCATAGGCCAAGGTGATGGTAAAGTTGAACACATTACGCTTGCCACAGGCCGACGCCTAGAATTTTTAGGTCATCAAGAAAAAATTAATTCGGTAGACATGCTGCCCAATGGTCGCATTGCCATCTCAGGCTCTAATGACTTTGTTGCTTATGTATGGGATACCTTGTCGGGACAAGTTATTTATCGTTTTAATCATCCGAGTCGCGTCACTATGGTGGCACTTGACCCTAAAGGTCGATACGCCTTTACCGCTGACAGTAAGAAGTCAGCCAATATTTGGGACTTAAAAACCGGCAAGCTTGTGTCAAAATTAAATTATTTCAATCGCCAAGAGGTTTTTAGTGCTGTACAGTTTTCACCTGATGGCACTAAATTATTAACCGGTGCTCCCTCTCGTAAAGTCAGTATTTGGGCTATCGCAACCGGTGATCGTCTAACGAGTTGGCGCGTTTTGCCGCGAGACGATATTAGACCCGCCGGAGCTGTTGTTTATAGTGTTGCTTTTAGGGATAATAGCCAAGTAATTACTGAAAGCTCTTCAGGATACGCCGAATTATGGCAGGTAAATAAATAGTGAATACAAGTAGTGAATTGAAACAAGCGATAGAGTCGCTTGAAACTCGCAATGCATTTCAAGATGATGTTATCGAACAACTCAACCATGAGATAGCGATACATCAAAGCCAAATTGCTGAGCTTAAACATCAGCTAGCCCTGTTGGCGAATAGAATCAAAGAAAACACCCCTGATCAACAAGGTAAAGAGGAAATAGAACCCCCTCCTCCACATTATTAAGCAAGCATTACCGTTAAGCACTGCCTATCACATTCAAGGCAGTGCCTTAAATCATTCCTCTCAATAAAACCATATTAATACCAGTAATTACATTATTTTTAATGCTGTAATCAATTCAAGCATACCGATGAGCAATTAGCTAAGCCAGCTACTTAAAAGCTAAGCGTCAAGTATTGCTTACTCAAGCTCTTACGCTAAAATTTACTTGATTACTCCATTCTTTCAGCAAAAACTCAGCTATTCTTAAGTTACGTTTGCTATGTTAATGATATTAAGCTGAAATTTTATTGGGTTTATCTTGAAAATACTGATCATTGAAGATTCAACTTCTCTTCGAAGAAGCCTAAAAATAGGGCTATCTAACCTTGGCTTTACCGTTGATGATACGGGAGATGGCTCAGAGGGTTTAAGCATGGCGCTTGCCGGAGATTACTCTCTACTCATTTTAGACCTAATGCTACCATCCGTTGATGGAACCGCTATTTTAAAAGCCATTCGAAAGGTTAATAAAGACCTTCGTGTGCTTATTTTATCTGCCAGAGATTTAACTGAAGACAAAATTGAAGGCTTATTAAATGGCGCCGATGATTACCTCACTAAGCCTTTCTCTTTTGATGAGTTACATGTACGTTTATTATGCTTGATGAGACGCGGTAGCTTAAATATAGATAGCACGACTATTACTATTGGATCATTTTGTTTAGACCTACACTTAAAGCAATTACATTGCGATGGCAAAGACGCCAACTTAACCCCCAACGAATACAAGCTAGTTGAGTGTTTATTCTCTAATCAAGGTAAAGTTATTTGCCCAGAAAAACTCAGTGAATACTTAGCGGGACAGTATGATGCTGTAGCAAAAAACTCTATTGAAGCACATTTATCAAGCACTCGAAAAAAGACCAGAGTATTGGGCTACGATTTACCGATAAAAACAAAACGCGGTTTCGGATATTTTGTGGAAAACAACTGATGTACTCTATTAAGAAAAAGCTAAGTCGTTACCTGTCGGTTTCTGTGTCAGTGTTGTTAGTTTCGATACTTTTAGCAACTGATATCAGTGTCGATACTTGGATCAGTCAAGAGTTTGATCGAGCGATGAGTAATAAGTTGCACTTGTTAACGACTTTGGTAAATGAAGATAATGAAAAGGTAGACTTTGATTTTGCGGATGAGTTTATGCCTGAGTTTTCTGGTGCAACTGATCCTGAGTATTTCCAATTATGGTACGACAATAAGGTTTTTGAACGTTCAAAAACTTTAGCTTTGTTTGACGTTAATAATCTTCCGCAAATTGATCTGGTATTAAATGAAGCTAAAATTATCAATATTACCTTACCTGATGGCCGTTCAGGACGTATGATTGCAACGCAATTTATACCGCAAATAGATAGTGATGTACGAGAAAAATTTACTGAACCAGTAAACAACGTTACCAAACATCAAAAACCTATGATGCTAGCTTATGCGGTTAGCAATGAAAGTCTAAATCAAACACTTTGGTTTGTTGATATTATTTTTATTTTATCTTCGCTCTCAACCGTGTTTGCCGTTCACTTTATTGTTTACAAAGTAGTAGAGCGCGGCTTAATACCGCTAGATAGCCTAAATAATGAGATTAAGTCTATCAATCTTAATTCAGATATTAATGCTATTAACACAGACAATTTACCAGAAGAATTACTGCCTGTTGCCGGGGGCATTAATCATTTCCTTAAAGAAAACAAAAAACTGTATGCCAGAGAAAAAAGAATGAGTTCTGATATTGCTCACGAGTTAAAAACCCCCATTGCAGAGCTGATCAATTTAAGCGAAGTCGCGATAAAATTTCCTGAAGACAAGCAAATATCAACCACTTTTACCACCGATGTACTCAATATTTCCGAACGACTCAAAGGTATTGTGAGCAGTATTTTGTTACTGCAAAAGAGTACTAATAATGCAGAACTTACAAAAAGCGCTATTACTATTACAAGTTTTATGGCGGCTATATTGCAACGGGAAAATAAAGCAAAGCGTGACGTTGCGTTAATAATAGCGCCAGAAATTGATACCGTCATAACCAATGAATTTGCTCTTGAAACCGTATTAACTAATTTGCTCAGTAATGCGCTACATTACAGCCCCGCCGATAGCCAAGTGAACATATGGGTAAATTTCGATAGCAACCAAGAGCGAGTGAAATTTCGTATTGAAAATACGAGTATTTATCAATATACAGAGCAAGAGCTCGGACAGTTTTTTGAACCTTTATGGCAAAAAGATCAATCAAGAACCTCTTCACAACGATATGGCTTAGGGCTAGCAATAGTTAAGTCTTATTGTGAAAAAATTAATGCCGAGATAAGAATAAACCTAACGTCAAAAAATCAACTCTCTTTTACCATCATCGTATAATCAAGCCTGGCGATACTTATTTGAGAGCAGTAAAGCCAACTTTTTAATACTACTGCTTTAATAAATTAAAATGGCATAGTAAAAGCCTTATCACTTTATCTACAACACTAGATGTTAAGGATTAGCTCAGCTTTCTCCTGCCTATGCTTTAGCTTAGTTTGTATGTTTTATCAGATATTTTTTGTTTACTTGTAAATATTGTAACTCGCTATCTTAAGTAAATTATCAAGCAAATTTAGGTGACTTATCAGTTTATGCTAAGCCAATCTTAAGCTAGCTTCAATAACATAGAAACACTTACATAAAGGTGTTTTTATGACAATGACATTTTATCAAATAGCGGCCAACACAGCGCTGAATGCTATCTACTTTTCAAACCACGCTAACATATTACAACCAGCAACAATTAGGCAATTAAAGCGCGGTTTACCTACAGACATGTTCTGCCATGTAGCACTAATCACGATAAGCTCAATGTTACTAGTGAGTGAGCCGGCATGAGAAAAATATTCCGCTTTATTCGCGAGCAAAGCCTAACGCCAAATCAGCTGTTAGTTATAACATGTAGCTATTTAGCGCTGATATTGAATTTACCCTTTCTTACTCGAGCATCTTCAGCGATTGCGGCACTCGAAAACTACAATGTATTATTCTTGGCTTCTTTGCCGTTTTTTCTTTTGAGCTTAATGCTGCTGTTACAAGGTTTACTTGCCTTTAGGTGGATAACAAAACCCATATTAATACTAACGGTACTCGTATCAGCACTGATATTCTATGCCACTGTAACTTATGGTATTGTGTTTGATTATGGCATGGTACAAAACAGCTTTGAAACCGATACTGCAGAAGTATTAAGCTATATAAACGTTTACGCTTTAGGCTTTTTTATTACTTTTGCTATCATTCCTTGCTGGCTTATTTATTCTGTAAAGCTAACTTATCAACCGTTTTTAAAAGAATTGCTTAGCCGCTTAAAATTACTCAGCGCCAGCTTTGGATTCGCATTTCTAGTCGCCAGTGTATTTTATTCTAACTATGCTTCTGTTGGCCGTAATAATAAAGATATTGCTAGCTATATTATTCCTTATAAAATGGTTGATTCTTCGTATAAATACATCAGAAATCACTATTTCTATCCACCATTAAAATTTCAAGTTTTAGACACAGCACCCTCGATTGTTCGCGCAAATAATAAAAAACATGTGACGGTTATGGTATTAGGAGAAACTGCTCGAGCAATGAGTTTCTCACTCAATGGCTACCCTAAAAACACTAATCAATATACTGAAAAACAGGGTGTGGTATCCTTTTCAAATATGACCTCTTGCGGAACAGCCACAGCTGTTTCCGTGCCTTGCATGTTTTCACGGTTGGACAAACGTAATTATGATAAACGTATCGCAACAGCCCAACAAAATGTCGTTGATATTATTCATTTAGCGGGTGCTGATGTTTTGTGGATAAGCAATAATAATGGCAGCTGTAAAGGCGTTTGTACTCGAGTTAAAAGCGAGCAAGTGGCAACCGACACCTCAAATCCATTATGCGACGGTGAATATTGTTACGATGAAGCCCTACTAAAGCCTTTAAGAGCTAAGCTAAAAAACCTGACTCATGAAAATACTTTAATTGTGCTACATATGATTGGCTCGCATGGCCCAACTTACTTTAAACGCTACCCTAAAAACAAAAGAGTTTTTACCCCTGACTGTCAGCGAAGCGATATACAAAATTGCACACAAGAAGAGCTAGTGAATACTTACGATAACACCATTGCCTATACCGATTTTGTGCTGTCAAAAGTCATCAATGAGATGGCAACGTTAGCCGAAGAACAAGCGATGGAAACCTCAGTATTGTATGTTTCAGATCATGGTGAGTCTTTAGGAGAAAAAGGGGTTTATTTACATGGTCTGCCATACGCATTTTCTCCTGAAGAGCAAACACATATTCCAATGATTTATTGGAATGATAAACAGCAAACTGACTTTAGCTTGAGTTGTCTCGCCCAAATGTCAGGTGCGCCGTTAAGTCATGATAATGTTTTTGATACATTACTCAGTATTATGTCAATTCAGTCGAAAGCTTATATCAATGACAAAGATTCATTTATCCACTGTAAATCGCTATCGGCAATTGCTCGAACCACGACAGTTAATCAACAACATTTAGAGGCTATAAACTAGTGTTTAACAATAAAGATAAACCCAAAGGACTAAAACGTATTTATCTAGCTTCGCTAAATTCTTTTCGGGCATTTAAATGGCTGTATAAAAATGAGTCCGCATTTAAACAAGAGTTGCTGCTACTTTGTTTGTCAGTTCCGGTTAGTTTTCTCTTTAATATTAGTACTACAGAACAGGTAGTACTTGTGCTGGCAATTGTATTTATTATTTTTACCGAAGTGCTCAATACGGCAATTGAGGCTGTGGTTGATCGGGTAGGACTTGAGATACACCCCTTGTCGGGATTAGCAAAAGACTTGGGCTCTGCTGCCGTATTAATCAGCATGATAATTGCCATTATCATATGGCTGGTTATATTATGTTAATAACCTTCTTAGCAGCTTTATTTCAGTTTAACTTAAGTAAGTCTTAAGCTTGATTATTTAAGGTAAGCATTGTGTTTTATTTATTCATATCGAACAACAATGCTTACTTCAATCATTTACCTAATACGACCATTTATACTATTCGCTATAATATTAGTACTGAGCTTATTTATCTCAAGACTTGGCTTAAGCGTTTGGCAGTTTGAACGAATAGCAAACATTGAAAGCTTAATAACATTACTCTTTAATGGTTTGAGAATTGATTTAAGCTCCATTGGCTACTTATTGGTTATCCCTGCATTGATACATCCTTGGCTCATGCTGTGGCATAAATATTCCGCACTTTGGCTCACCTTACTTAGCGGGGTATTTACCACCGTATTTATTAGTGTTTTGTTTTTTGAATTAGCCACGCCAGCATTTATTCATGAGTATGGCTTTCGCCCCAATAGATTGTTCATCGAATATCTAGCTTATCCTAACGAAGTCATGAAAATGCTTTTTAATGGACATTTAGTCACCCTAATACTGGTGATTTCATTACTGATATTCATCAGTAAAATATTTTGGCAACTAAACCACAGGTTATTTCAACGTTATCAGCAAACACAACAAGGAAATTTGACGTCATCGGTTATCTCATTTTGTCTGCTTATTGTGGTACTTTTTGCGTTTGCTAGGGGTACAACAGGACATAGACCCATTAACCCCTCATTGGTTTATTTCTCAACCGACCCATTGATAAATTCGTTAACGCTTAATTCTATTTACAGTGTTACACACGCCTATAAACAATTTGGCGATGAAGAAAATGCCGCCAAACTTTACGGTAAGATGCATGAGCAAGACCTTATAGATATTATTCAAACTGAAACACAACTTGCTCCCCAGTCGTTTCTTGTTTCCGATCTTCCATCATTAAATAAACGCTTACCTGTTTACCAAGGCAAAGCTAAAAACTTAGTTATTATTTTAGAAGAAAGTTTAGGTGCACAATTTGTTTCTTCTCTAGGCGGCATAGCATTAACACCTGAAATAGATAAACTCAATAATGACGGCTGGGCTTTTAAGAATTTATACGCTACGGGAACACGCTCAGTACGGGGAATAGAAGCTGTAATCACGGGTTTTACTCCAACCCCAGCAAGAGCTGTTGTTAAATTAGGAAAGTCTCAACAAAATTTTTTTACCATCGCGAGTTTGTTAAAAGACAACAACTATAATACTCAGTTTATTTATGGCGGTGAAAGCCATTTCGACAATATGAAAAGTTTCTTTTTAGGTAATGGCTTTGATGATATTGTCGATTTTGACGATATAGAAAGCCCTAAATTTGTTGCCTCTTGGGGTGCCAGTGATGAAGATTTATTTCGCCAAGCAAATGTAGAACTAAACAAACTACATAACGCAGATAAACCTTTTTTCAGCTTCATTTTTTCATCAAGCAACCACGACCCTTTCGAAATACCAGAAGGCGTTGTTAAACCGATTAACTATAGTCAAGCGCAGCTAGCAAAATACAATACAAAAGAATTAGCCCGCCATAAAGCAATTCAATACGCTGATTATGCTTTAGGTAAGTTTATCGCCAAAGCTAAAACACAAGCATATTGGCAAAACACCGTATTCCTGATAGTCGCTGACCATGACGCCAGAGCTTCAGGTAATGATTTAGTCCCCATTAATAATTTTCATATACCTGGTGTTATTCTTAATTCAGGAAAAGCAAACACCCTTGACGAAAGAGTGGTAAGCCAAATTGATTTGGCACCAACCTTATTATCATTAATGGGTATTGAAAACGTCTCACCGATGCTCGGCCATGACCTTAATAACAGCCAAGCGGCGGGAAGAGCCATGATGCAATATGCTGATAACTTTGCTTATATGAAAGGTGATAATGTTACCATTTTACGTCCAGATAAAGCCCCACTGGCTTTTAATTACAACGCTTACACCCAGAAATTAACACCAACACCATTAAACCCACAACAGAATAAAATAGCCTTAGCACACGTATTATGGGGCTGCTTAGCTTACGAAAAAAAGTGGTACCCTTCAGGTCAAGCTTCACGTTTCGATTTAGCGGCCAGTGCACAAGATGGTTCACTAGCGCTTATCGACGTAGTCGATTAAGGGGCTAAAAATAATAGTAACTCAACGCAGTTATTGCTTGGGACAGCAAATGTAATGTAAGTACAGACTACTACGAAATCACCAATTGAAAATGGTGAAAATAAAGTAACACAACATCTTAAGTTAAAGAAAGTATCCGCAAACAGCAATATGCCAGAGCATCGCTCTAACGACAGTAAAGGTAAGAGTCGCAGAACTGAACTCAATTGCATTTTGCCGTGCGAAATTGATTATTTATGACTATGATTAAGACCACTGCCTTGTCATTATTGGATCGCGCTTAATGGACTCAAGCAAAGTTTACAAAATGTTAACTCATCAATATGTTATCAATGATCCACTGCATCAATTGTTTGATGCAGTAAATGCTATTTCTGTCCAAGGGTACGATGAACAACGACGTGTCATCTATTGGAATGAAGGTAGTGAATTACTTTATGGCTACAGTAAAGAAGAAGCGACAGGCGAGAAAATTGAAAATCTAATTATCCCTAATGCCCTGCGCGAAATAGTCATTGATGCACACCATAATTGGATAACGAAAGGTATAGAAATACCAGCATCTGAAATCACCTTGCGTAAAAAAGATGGTACTGAAATATCCGTTTTTTCAAGTCATGTTATGTTCACAAATCAATATAACAACAAGCAAATGTACTGTATTGATATTGACTTAACAGATGTAAGGCAAGCACAGGCGCAAGCGCTATTTAAAGAGCACATGCTTGAAACTATCTTTGAAGCCATTCCAGATTTATTTTTCTTAATGAAAGCTGACGGCACCATCCTAGATTATCACGCCAGTAATAAGAACTACCTGTATGTATCAGCAAGTGAATTTATTGGCAAAAATATGGCTGATGTATTGCCTAAAGAAGTTGCTAATCAATTTCAAAGCCATATTACGAAAGCACTGCAACAAAAAGACATAACAAGTTTTGAATTTGAGTTATCTGTACCTCAGGGTCTGGCATATTTTGAAGCGAGAATTAGTCATTTAAAAGAATATCAACAAATGATGGTCATTATTCGTGATATTACCGAACAACATAAAACGGATGAATTAATCCGTCATCAAGCCTACTACGACAGCTTAACTTTATTGCCTAACCGCTTTTTAGCGCTCGACCGCTTGTCGCAAATATTAATTGAAGCAGGACGAAATAATGAAAAAGCCGCAGTCTTGTTTCTTGATTTAGATGACTTTAAAAAAGCCAATGATTCATTAGGTCATGAAATAGGCGACAAGCTTTTGGTAGAGTCAGCGGCTAGACTGCAACAGGTTTTACGCAAAGAAGATACTGTTGGGCGCTTAGGCGGTGATGAATTTATTATTTTACTTAGAGGGCTAACTGAACATCATAATGCGCTAGCTATTGCTGAGAATTTACTAAAAGCCTTTAGAGAGCCGTTTAAAATTGGAGGTAGAGAGTTAATATTAACCATGAGCATTGGGGTTGCCGTCTATCCTAAAAATGGTCGTTGCGCTTCTGACTTACTGCGCAATGCCGATACAGCAATGTATCAAGCAAAAGCACTAGGGCGCAATACCTATTCATTTTTTACTAAAGAAATGAATACTTGCATGCAACGGCGATTCGAAATTGAAGAGCAAATGCATGGAGCCCTTGAGCGTAATGAGTTTGAATTACACTATCAAGCTCAGTTTAATGCCAAAAATGAAAATATTATTGGTGCAGAGGCCTTACTACGATGGCATAACCCTAAACTTGGGCATGTAGCCCCAGATGAATTCATTCCAATCGCTGAGCATACGGGTCTCATTGTACCTATTGGGCAATTCGTTATGAAACAAGCGTTAGGCTTTTTAGCTCAATGGCAAAGTGCCGATCAGCAGCAGTATACAATCGCGGTCAATTTGTCTCCTCGTCAATTCAGAGATGCTGGGTTACTCAATTTTATAAAAAAAAGCTTAAGCGAGAGTAATATCAGTAGTAAATATTTAGAGCTTGAGATTACTGAAGGGGTGTTGATGAGCGGACAATCTTATATACACCATGCACTAGAACAAATTAATGAACTTGGCATAAAACTCTCAATGGATGATTTTGGTACCGGCTATTCATCATTAAGCTATCTCAGGCAGTACCCGTTTGACGTACTGAAAATTGATCGAAGCTTTATCAATGGTATCACCTCGAACAAAGCTGATTACAACTTAGTAAAGGCAACTATTGCTATGTCCCATAGTTTAGGGTTAACGGTTATTGCGGAAGGTGTTGAAACAGCAGAACAATTACAAGTACTGAATAAGTTAAAATGTGACTTCATACAAGGATATTATTTTAGTAAGCCAATACCTGCCATGCAATTGCTTGAGTTTTCAGCACGTTATTACCTATGATTGCTATTGAATAACTGACATTCGCTACATAGCAATAGCTGATGATTACTTATCTCAGGCGGTAAGTATAACCGTATTATGATGGCGTAAATATCAGTCACTTAACAACGTTCCCTAATAGGCACTTAACAGGCCGCTTGATAAAAAGCCTTAACACTTCTGTTAAGGCTTACCTAACAACTACGCCTAAGAAAACAACATACCCGCTAACCGCTACTGGCTGTCTAAATAAGTTTCAACCGCTTGTGCACGACTCTCTGCATGCGCTTTTAGCTGTTCAATTGCTGATAAAAGTCACTCTCACTATTTAAAAATGAATAGCCTGATAGCTCGGTTGTTACATAAGGGGCCACCAGGGCTGCGTAACTATCGTAGGCGGCTTGCATCGTATTAGTTTCAAAAGCGCCACCTATGGCTGTTAATACGTATTCGTTATAACGCGCTCTGTAAACATCATCAGCATAAATTTTTGCAATTAACGGCCAACTAACACTATCTAAGTTAGAGAAATCTAGCGCTAAAGCACCTGACATTTTACCCGCTTGCAGTGCTTCATTGTTATCCCAAGGGATCCAAGTTAACTTTGATGTTTCAGGGTTATTATAAAGGTAGTAGTTATGTGTCATACGACCATAAGTATCCCAGTTTTGTATGATGCCATTTACCGCTAAATATTGTAAAAACACATCGACGTCAAAAACTGCTTCAAGGTTTTCTCTCCATGTATCGGGTGCCGTTGTTCTTGTTTCAGCATGCAAAGCATCAAAAAGTGCGATGATATCCGACCAGTCTTCATCGTCTTCATTAGTTTTCTTGGCAAAGCTTTCTTCATTAAAACTACCTTCAACAAAATCGGCGCCACTATCTTCTGGCTTGTATAAATTACCATTGTCATCAGCAAACTGTGTTTCAAGTACCGTATCATCAATTTCTTCTACTAAGGCGTACAAACCGAAATATTCAGGCCCATCACCATGATCTACATACACGGTATAAAAAGCACTATTAGATATTGCCATACCTGAGTTTCTAAAAACGTCAGCAGCAACTTTTTCACGCAAAAAAGAGCTGTCATCAAAGTTATTTTTCAGACTAAATTTTTTAAAACCATAAAATCGTTGGTTATCAATCTGTGGATAGTCATCTTCAAATTCATCAAAATCCATTTTAAATGAAAGTTTCAGTATGCCTTGCTGCCAACTCGTTTGTAGTGATGAATTACCTTTAAACCTAAGGCCAACCCGATACCATTGCTTATCGTTATAGTAAACGTCAGCAGGAACAAAGATCGGGTCTTCATCAACATCGCTTAAGCCAGCACTAGCTGAACGTTGACCAAATTCTCCATACAGCCCTGTCATATCATCAAGCATACTTTGCCAACGTTCAGGTGTTATTACAAAGTCGAAACGCTTAACTTGAGTACCATCAAAAACTTCAGCAAAGTTGGGTTCAGCACTTTTGCTATGCGTAGCATCAGTCCAATCCGTTGCTTCAAAATCTGTGTCAGTGATTTCAGTGCTGATAGGCTCAGCGGGTACTTCTGTCACTATTTCAACTGCAGTTGCTTCAGTGCTCTCACTACCACCGCATCCTGACAAGGTAAATGCTAAACTAAGTGCTGACAGCAAAGTTAGCTGTTTTAGGGTTTGATTAAATTTATTACAAGACAAGCTATTCATCATATTAAACCTACTGTTAGTCAACTTTATTTTTTAAATGGTGTATTTGAACCAAGCTACTTTTAAATAGCTCAGCTCAAGCTAGTGAATTAGAGCTTACCGAAGCAATGTGCAAAAAATGCGTAAACAATGAGTAAATGTAAAATAATTTACGGACAGTAAATACAGCGCTGATAATGTAGCTTTAAGTGCTAAGCTAAAATTGCATATAACTGTATTTATTACGAAAAAGCGCGAAGTTAACAATGCTATGCTGGTGTAGTAAGCATTATTTATCTTCATCCATATTTTTTGCACATTGTTTTGTTATGCTAAAACAAAGAAAAGCCTAACGATTGTTAAGTCTTTACCTAACAATATATAAATATGATGGTCATGTAGTATTACAGTCTCCATGTTATTGCGCCCAAGCGAACATAAGGCCTCATCATTTATTACATTTGAGATTAGTAAATTATCAATGAAGATTCAGAATAAATTATTTGTATTTTTGTTCAGCTTTAGCCTGATATTAGTGACGGTTCTAGTATCACTCATGCAGTGGAGCATAGATAAAGGCATGATCGAATATGTTATTTCCAAAGAAGTAGCAACACTAAAGCCTGTTTTATCTAAACTTGCTGATGAATATAAAATTGATAATAGCTGGCGTTCTATGATCGGTAGAAATCGTAAATTTGGTCAACTAATTCACCAAGAACTTGCCGGTAGTGATTTTGAAATCAAGAGAAACAATCGTTTACCAAGAAAAAAAGGCTTCAATAAGCAAGAGCATATACCACCACATCTCGCCGAACGTAGGCCACCGGCCAATATTGAAAATGGCAACAACAGACCGCCATTTCCGCCACAGCGTGATGCACATTATGCCTTACTTGATAGCAAAGAAACTTTGATTGCAGGTAGCTATCCCCTAGCATTAACGTATACCAAAACCCCCATTGAGTTAGATAATCAGGTGATTGGGTTTGTGGCTATTTCAAAACGTAACGAACTTACCCAAGGCTATGAAGTTGACTTTATCGAACAACAACAAAAATATTTATGGCTGATTGCCCTAATTGGATGGTTTTCCAATCTATGCCCGTTATGGCTACAGTATTGCCAGTGACGCTACATCACCAATCAAGCTGATCACTGGCAGTTATCAATTGATCAGTGACGTTAGTAGCTCTCGTCCCTCTAAAGATATATATCCGTTAGGTACCTTCGCACAAGATTGGCAATATGTTGCTGGTTCTGGTGATTTAGATGAATGTAATGGCCGAGTGGGTGTTACGCCTGAGTTCCTTAATGGTATTTATCACTACTTTGCTACTGAGAGCCACCCTTACTTTCAACGTTGTGTCAAAGGTGAAGTTGACGTTTCGGGTGGCATGCCACCACCGCCATAACGCATGAGCTCGAATAAAAAACCATAACAGTTAAGCGCTCTTTTAAGCCTATGACTTTATAGAAACAAGCGGACCGGCTTTGATATCAAGCCAGTCCGAACTTAATACTCATGGTTATAATTTACCGGAAATAACTTGATGAAATTAAACATTAGATTGAGAAATAAACTAAAGATGAAATTATCTCTAACAGCCTTTGCCACATCAGTGGTGTTAATCACTACGCTATTTTCTTCGGCGCTATATGCACACGTAATGGTGGCACAAAAAGGTACATTAAACGTTGCTGAAGATGGGGTTTATATGGTGATCTCATTACCTGTTTCTGCTTTTACCGCGATTGATGATGATAATGACGGCAAACTTTCTGCGGCGGAGTTTACTTCACATCGTCTAGAAATGATCAAAACAGTGCATAGCAAAATCACCTTAAAAGATGAAAATGGTCTACTCACTTTACAAGGTATAATGCTATCGCCGGTGACCTCTCATCATTCACCTCAAGCACCCGCGTCACAGCTAGTGGTTATGGGACGTTTTGCTTTAACTCAAGCGAACAGTGCGCTTGAATATCAAGTTAACCTTTTTGGCAAGGGTGAACATGAAGATACATTAGCCATCACAGCCACACGTAAAGGTGAGAGCAGCAAACACGTGTTTGAGTTGTCTGATAAAAATTCAAAAGTATTTTTATTTGCACAATAACATTATCAGAATAAAATGCAGGTTAACGGCTGTTTAATAGCTTTTAACTTGCACAATACTTATATCACTGCTTAATGCGACTTAACGACTAACTAAACACCTTTTACACTTTTAAACTCGATACAAACAGCGACCGCATCACGGTAAACTTTTCATTGGCTTAATCTTGTTTGAAGATACCAATAACCTGTTCATTAGGTCTCACTTCTTGCACCACATGCTCTTCAGGTTGCGACATTAAGTGACCACAACTAACACAGGTTACTGTCTCTACACCATTTTCTTTGGTTAGCCCCATGGTGTCCATTGCCTTGCATTTCGGACAAACTGCCCCAGCTATAAATCGTTTTTTCACGTTTAACTCAATTTTAGGTAATTTTTCATTCGTTTTAGCAAGATATCTGCCCAGTGTTTCTATTTTACCTTGAACAACCCCCCAAGGAAAAGCGACAATAGCGCCTTGCATTAAAAAGAGTAACGATAAATGATCACAGCTACAGACTTAAGTTTAGCCCGAGGTGCAAAATACCTCATAAAATCATCAAGTTTTACCATACACCCAAATCATAAGGTTGGGCTTGTTGGGGCAAACGGCTGTGGAAAATCCTCTCTATTCGCTAGTTTACTCGGGACATTACCGCCAGATTTGGGCAACCTATCTATGCCAACAAGCTGGAAAATTGCCACCGTTAAGCAAGAAACGCCGGCGCTAGAGCAATCTGCTTTAGATTATGTCATGGATGGTGATATAGAGTTTCGTCAGTTAGAAGCAAAATTAGCCCAAGCGCGTGAAAATGATAACGGCACACTCGAAGCGACTATTATTAACCAAATTGATACCATCAACGGTTACAGCTTACCTGCTCGTGCTGCTGAGTTACTGCACGGCTTAGGTTTTATGCAAGAACAACTAGCAAATCCGGTAAAGTCATTTTCTGGTGGGTGGCGCATGCGCTTGAACTTAGCGCAAGCCTTGATCAGTCGCGCTGATTTATTACTATTGGATGAGCCAACTAACCACTTAGATTTAGATGCCGTTATTTGGTTACAACGTTGGTTGAAAAGATTTACTGGCACGTTAGTGTTGATTTCACATGATCGAGATTTTCTTGATGATGTTATTGGCCAAATTTTGCATATTGAGCACCAAGCTGCAAAATTATACTCGGGAAACTACAGTGCTTTCGAGCGCCAACGTGCAGAGCATTTAGCTCAGCAAGATGCGCAATATCAAAAACAACAAAAAGAAGTTGCGCATTTAACCTCGTTCGTTGATCGTTTTCGCGCTAAAGCCAGTAAAGCAAAACAAGCACAAAGTCGCTTAAAACGTTTGCAAAAACTACCAGATTTAGCGCCAGCACATGTTGACAGCCAATTTACCTTTAGTTTTGAACAACCCGAAACACTACCTTATCCGCTGTTAGCACTAACGGAAAGTCAGTGTGGCTATAATGATGATGCCATTATTTTACAGAACGTTGGCATGACTTTAGTGCCTGGCAGCCGTATTGGTTTACTGGGCCGCAATGGCGCGGGTAAATCAACACTTATAAAATCATTGGCCGGTGATCTAGCGCTACTTGCTGGTGAGCGTTACTGTGCACAAGAGCTCAAAGTCGGTTATTTTTCACAACATCAACTCGAGCAGTTACATATGCCTAGCAGTGCTATTGAGCATATCACTCGGGCAAAGCCTGATATTACAGAGTTACAAGCACGGTCGTTTTTAGGGCGTTTTGGCTTTAGCGGTGATCAAGCGCTAGATAAAGTCGGCACTATGTCTGGTGGTGAGAAAGCGCGCTTAGTTTTAGCCCTAATTGTTTTAGAAAAGCCACAACTGCTATTACTTGATGAACCGACAAACCATCTCGATCTAGAAATGCGTCAAGCCTTAGTATTAGCTTTACAAGACTTTGATGGCGCGATTATTCTTATTGCTCATGACAGATATTTATTAGAATCTTGTGTTGATGAGTTTTACTTAGTGGCTAATGGGCGTGTTATTGATTTTGATGGTGACATTGATGATTATCAACAATGGTTAAATGATGATAAAAAGCAATCAGTCAAAGCAAACAAAATAGTCAGCGAACCACAAATAGACAAAAAACAACAACGTAAAGAACAAGCTGAATTACGTAAAAAGGCTTCACCACTGCGTAAGCAAGCAGACAAGTTTGAAAAAATAGTACAAAAAGCACAAGATGAATTAACCGATGTGGAAGCACAGTTGGCCGATAGTGATATTTATCAGGCTGAGCACAAAAGCAAGCTCACTGAACTTTTAAAGCATCAAGCTAAGCTGAAGCAAACGCTAGAAGAAAATGAAATGCTATGGCTTGAGCTTGAAGAGCAAATTGAAGAGATAATGTCACAAGCATTATAGGTTTTATTGCTACACTTAAGTTATCGCAGCATGATAGTTTGTCACTGTTATTCATAGTGGCAACACAGACTACAGGACATCATAATGAAAAAGTTAACTTTACTCGCGCTGAGTATCGCCCTATTAGCTCAAAGCGCTGCAAACAGTGCCGATTTAGACTTAGGCATATATGAATTAAATCGAGGTGAGTTTAGAGCCGCGATAGCTGAATTTGAACCCTTGGTTGCCGAAGAATATGCACCAGCCCAATATCAAATGGGATTAATTTATTTAAACGGTTATGGGGTAATTAAAGACGCTAAAAAAGCATTTGAGCTCTTTAATTTAGCTGCTGCACAAAACTACCCTGATGCCCTATTTGATCTTTCTTTGCTTTACAGTGAAGGTGAAGTGACTAAAAAAGATCTCAAAACCGCTTATGCATTAATGGAGAAAGCAGCAAATAAAGACCTAGCTCGCGCGCAGTTTAATCTTGGTGTGATGTTATACAACGGCCATGGTGTGGAAAAAAGTTACCTGCAAGCATCACGCTGGTATCAAAAGGCAGCCGATCAAAACTATGCATTAGCGCAATTTAACTTAGCGTTAATGTATTTTGAAGGAAAAGGTCTCCCTCAAAGTACTGAGATGTCATACATTTGGAATATTATTGCTGCTAAAAACGGTTACAGTGTAGCAAAACAAAGTCGTGATATGGATGAACATAAATTGTCTGTCGATCAAATTAAAACCGCACGAGAAAAAGCTGACGCTATTTACCGAAAAATTATCGAGCAACGCGAATTAAAACTTAAAAAGTTTCTTTAAGCCAATCGCTATATTTCATCCGCTCCAAGACAGGCGACTTTACCAAAAAGTCTAAAATTAAAACCTTGCACTTAACCACTGCAAGGTTTTTCGTTAGGCAAGCCGCGCTTTAAAGCTTTCTTTATAACGTCGAGATAAGTTTAAGCTTTTTCCAGTCGTTAATTTTACTTCGCTATCACCTGAGCTTAATGGAGTAATTGACTCTACATAATTTAAATTAATAGCATGCGAGCGATGAATACGGCAAAACCCCTTATCCTCTATCTGCTCACTGAGCTGTGTCAATGTTGCACGTGTCGGGTAAATCCGACCATCGATATGTAAATTAACATAATTTCCTGATGACTCTAGCCACTCAACATCTGTAATTTTAATAATAAACTCTTTACCGAGCTTTTTTACTAATAATCTATCGATATTATGACCTGCTTGACAACTATCACTTTCCGCTTCACTTTGAGCAACCGGATTTGCCTCCCCTTGTAAACGTGACAAAATAAAACGATAGCCCTGTAAAAAAATGATAAAAAATAAAAATGACCAGAGGTCTTTTCGATATTCATAAATCAGTTCAAACCATAAATCACCAAAATCATAACTGCGTTCAACGGTAAAATAAGCTAGTTTTCTTAGCCCTACCATCATAGCCACATGTAATAATGAAAAAATACTTGCCGCTAAAAAATATTGGAAAATAGAATATTTTATTGCTTGCCAATTAAAGGGGACTCTTTGTAATAGCATAAAAATAAATGGTAATAAAACTAAGGTCGCTATTGCACTGGAGTACTCCCAGACAAAGGGCTCCCAAATAGCAAAAGGCATGACAGCATTTTCGCGTTGAGCTTCCATAATTTCTGATGTGGCTAACAAAGTACTGTTAATAAAAAAGTAACTAATGAGGACAAAAGCTTCATAGCGAAGTTTATATTTTTGAAAGTGCGCTAACTTATTCATCATATTAATCTAAGGCAATATTTTTATCCCTCTATATTGCCGCTTATCCCTAGTCATTGTTTTTACAGCCTTTATGGCATGCACTTAAGCAGTGTATCAGCGAAGATATCTTTATCACAAGTGATAAAAACAATGATACTTATGTTAAAAAACCTGAGAGAAAAATTTACACCAAGCACAATACAAATGCCCTTAAGGCGCTATGACCTTGACTGGCTCAGGGTGTTTGCCTTTATGCTGTTAATCCTCTTTCATTGTGGCATGTTTTATGTTGAAAATTGGGGCTGGCATGTTAAAAGCCAATATAGATCGACCTTTCTAGAAAACTTAATGCTGATGCTTTCACCTTGGCGTATGCCGCTGCTCTGGCTAATTTCAGGTATTGCCATGCGTTTCATTATGGCAAAAGTTACGGTTTGGCGCTTTATTAGTATCCGCTCACTGCGACTATTATTACCGTTATTGTTTGGCATTCTAGTCATAGTACCACCTCAACTATATATTGAAATGACCCACAATGGTGATCTCAATGTCAGCTACTGGCAGTTTCTCGAGTTATTCTTCAGCGACGATAATGGCGTTTTTGATAAATATCAAGCTGGCATCTGGCCTCACATAGATGTTAATCACCTATGGTTTTTACGCTCGCTTTGGCAGTACTCTTTAGTGATACTTTGTCTTTTGCCGCTACTCAATTCATCTTGGGTAACACGTATGGTAAGCAACTTATTCATGCAGCACGGTGGCATCGCAATTATATTGGCGGGGTTACCAATAGTACTTATTGAAATGGCTTGGCAAATAACTGATCAACGCTACCCACTTGGTTTTACTTTTATGCTTTATGGCTACCTTATTGGCTGGCAGCATAATTTTTGGCAACGAGTCGCTAGAAATATCGTTTGGCTAGTACCTAGTTTTATCATTACTTATTTTACTGTACTTTATTTCTATAACGAAGTTTGGTTACTCGAACAGGCAACCCCCGGCATTAATCCTCCTTGGCTACTTGTAATAGGCACTATTATTTATAGTTTATTACGCATATTAGGTGTACTAATGCTATTGAGTATTGCCTATAAATATTTCAATAAAAACACTAGCAATTTATCTTATCTCAATGAAGCCGTTTACCCCTTTTATATACTCCATCAGAGCTTTATTGTGGTCCTAGGGTATCACTTAACTCAGTATAATTTAGGTGCCACACTTGAGGCCGTAATTTTGATTTTAGTCACCTTCCTTGCCTGCATAGTCAGTTATGAAGTGATTAAGCGTGTCAATATATTAAGACCTTGCTTTGGCTTAACCATGAAACCACCAAAGCATTTACTCAGTCAACGCATTGCCTACATCGTAGCTGCCATATTAATTATTCCTATTGCTTTAGAAATATTAATTTAGCATAAAAAACAGAGTGTAATAGCCTAGCTATATCGACTATAAACCGACACTGACAGTGATCTAAATCAACAAACTATGTAGGGTTATTATTTACAATGACTATCTAACCTATTAACTATTTTAATCTCTACTGGAGCAAATTATGGACATTATAGATATGCTACTCAACGACCCTGTTGTACTTTATTCTTTTGCTGGCTTAGCTATTTTATTAGGCATTGGTGGCTTTTATATTTATTATTTTGCCAAACACATTAGTGAAGATAAGCAATAGTTAACTCGCTATAACAACGACTAAGCAATGTTACCGGTACAGTAAAACAGGCTAAACATGGCCGATTAGATATCGGTTGATAAAGTACTGAAGATAAAGACAGCTCGTTATCGGGCTAGACTGTAATCGTTGACAGTAGTACAACTTTAGTCAATTAAGTTATCACGGTGTTTCAAGGTCGGATAAAACGATATTGCTGGGTCTGTTATTTAATTTATCTTCCATAAATAATCCCGTTCGCACAAAATCGTTTTTCCAAGCTATTCGGTCGACTCAACCGGCTTATGGGCATTAGCATGCTTTTAACGTACAATAACTTTTTTGTATTATTCACTATTACCACGTTATGTTTACCAAAAGTTCTTTCAGCCCTGCTTGGTGGCTAAAAAATCCTCACCTGCAAACGATTGCCGCTAAATTTTTTAGGCGCCATCACACCATTGCCACAATCGACGAAACTTTAGAGTTACCAGATGGTGACTTCATTGATTTAGCTTGGACTGAAAAAGTAAATTCGGCATGTAATCGCCCAATTGTTGCGGTATTGCATGGCTTAGAAGGCTCAAAAAACAGTCATTACGCTAAAGGTATGTTGTCGGCAATCAAAGCCCGAGGTTGGGTGGGGGTATTGATGCATTTTCGGGGCTGTAGTGGTCGACCGAACCGTATGGCAAAGTCTTATCATAGCGGCCAAACTTGTGATGTCGACTACTTTAGCCAACACCTTGCTCAACATTATCCCGCGGCGAAAAAAGCCATTGTTGGTTTCTCATTGGGCGGCAATGTTTTAACAAAGTACCTAGCAGAACAAAAACAAAATATTTATCAGGCGGCTTGCGTGATTTGTGCCCCGCTAGATCTATCAAGCTGTTGCGATCGTATTAACCAAGGTTTTTCCCGCGTCTATCAAAAATATTTGGTTGATATGCTCAAAACCAGCACAATGAAAAAAATAAATGCAAAATTGCTACACAATGTTGATGTAAAAAGTTTACAGCATGTTCGTTCAATACGAGACTTTGATCAAATGGTAACCGCACCTGTTAATGGCTTTATTGACGCTAATGACTATTACCAACGCTCAAGTGGCAGAGATGTACTTAAAGACATCATAGCCCCTTGCTTGATCATTCATGCCAGCGACGATCCTTTTTTGTGTGATAAAAACACCACGGCTATCACTACGCTACCACAACAAATGACTTTTGAAATAAGTCCGCGTGGCGGCCATGTTGGCTTTATTAGTGGTAGTAATCCATTTAAGCCGCAATTTTGGCTTGAGCAACGCATTCCTGAGTTTTTTACGAGATACTTATGATTATTCCCTTAGAGCAGTTACCTACCGAAACTTTAAACGCTATCATCGAAAACTTTGTCTTAAGAGAAGGTACTGAATATGGCAGCGAAGATGTTTCATTAAGCGATAAAATAGCCCAAGTACATCAGCAGTTAAAACAAGGCAGTGCGCGCTTAGTTTATTCTGAACTACATGAAACGGTGAATATTGTGCCTGCAGAGCAATTTATTGAAGGTAGTGAAGAAGAATAATGCAATGGCAAAATAACAAAGGCACTGAAACCGTGCCTTTGCAAATACAATAGCAAAAAATTTAACGCACAAATGTCACCGAAAAACTTACCGGCACAACGTAATCAATACTTGGTAAAGCAGCCAGCTCTTTCAGTTTATTAATCCCAGCTACAACACCAAACGCATCAGCTTTGATAAAAAATGGCTGACTTGTATGAACTGAAATTTTATTTTCAGTCAATTTAATAACATTGACATGCATACTGATAGCTTGCTTTTGACCATGAAAATCTAATTGTCCGTCAACCGTTAACTGCTTCATATCGCCTGCTTTTAACGCTTTTAGCATAGCGTTATCAAGCTGCGCATTAAAAGTTGCACTAGCGTACTTATCGCTTTCAAATACAAACTGCTTCATGCGTTCATCACGAATAGCAATATTCGTGTTAACGCTTGCTAAGTCGACATTAATATTAACTTGGGCATTTGCATCAATATGACCCTCAAGTTTAGAGAAATGATGATTTTCTGCAATTGTTGCCTTTTTCACTGACATAAAGGTTAACCGCGATTTGTCATTATCTAGCTGCCATGCTGCTAACACGGGTAAACTGGTTATGACACTTATCAGTAATGTTATTAAAATTAAAGCTGTTTGGCGCATTTCGCACTCCATGTTTTTGAATATACGCAACTAACAATATAATCAATATACTTCAGTATATTGATTGTTTATGTCAGTGCTTATGGTTATTAAATTGAGCGTGTTGCTCGATGTGGTTTAATAATATCATGCCAAGGAATATTATGGTTTCCTAAAGACAAAAAGTCGGGCTGCATTAATGTTTCACGTTGATTGTAAGTAAGGGGATTAAACTCACTATCAATAATACTGCCGCCTGCTTGCTCGATGATGCAATGGCTAGCACCAGTATCCCATTCACCGGTAGGCCCAACACGCAAATAACAGTCTGCCCCACCTTCAGCGATTAAGCAGTTCTTTAATGAGCAACTCCCTAAAGCGACACGATCATAACCATAAGCATCATTTAAATACTGGCCCATTAAATTTATATCTTGTCGGCGACTTATAGCAACCTTGATCCGACGTTTACCGTCATACTCTGCAACGTGAATACGATGACTTGCCACATTATCTTCTTTAAAAGCCCCTAAGTTATGTTGCCCATAGTAGGTTAGGTGATGATCAGGTGCATGAATTACCCCAATACTCGGCCAACCATTTTCCACCAAAGCAATATTAACGGCAAAATCGCCACTGCCAATAATAAACTCCCCGGTGCCATCAATGGGATCTAATAACCAATAACGTGACCATTTACTGCGCTCCGTCAACGCTAAAGCACCGACTTCCTCAGAAATAATAGGAATATCTGGCGTCAGGGTTTTCAACGCATCCATTAATACATCATTAGCGGCAATATCAGCACTTGTCACTGGGCTATTATCAGCTTTCATTTCAGCCGTGTAATCACCATTTTTATAATGGCGGCTGACTTCTTGTCCTGCTTTTTTTGCACTTTCTAGTGCTACAGACAATAACATTTCCGGGCTCATTAAATATCTCCCAAGTGATCTTTAACTAATAACAATGCGGCAAGACTACGCGCCTCATTAAAGTCAGGTTGCAGTAATAGCTGCCGATAGTCAGCTATTGGCCAAGGCACTACCTCTAAATCTTCAGGCTCGTCGCCCTCGAGCTTTTCCACATAAAGTGTATCTGCAAGAAAAATAGTCATTTGTGCATCGAAAAATGCAGGAGCCATGGCAACGGTGTGGATTGAGGTTAAGTTTTCAGCGCCATAACCGATTTCTTCTTTCAGCTCTCTATTGGCGGCTTCTGCAGCGCTTTCACCCGCATCAATTAAACCTTTTGGAAAACCTAACTCATAGCTATGAGTGCCTGCACAATATTCACGCACCAACAGCATGGTATGTTGGTCAAGCATAGGAACGATCATAACAGCCCCTCGACCTGCGCCTGGCATGCGCTCGTATTCGCGTGCAACACCATTGCTAAAAGTAAGGTCAATTTGTTCGATAGCAAATAAGCGGCTTTTCGCGACTTGCTTACGTGCAGTAATTTGCGGTAGTACTTTTTTTGTTGTCATAACGCCCTTTATTGCAGCAACTTAGTAAAAGAATGCATTAAAGTAAAAGCTAAAGTTTAACCATAGCACGATAACCTTGAATACATAGCCAAATCTCTTCGGTATAATCCTATAATAAACGTGTTCCTAGGGAAAAATCTATGCTTGATTGGTCAAAAATCTCAACTGTTTTACTTGATATGGACGGAACCATTCTCGATTTGCATTTTGACACTCATTTTTGGCTGCATCATCTGCCACAACGCTACAGTGAAGTACATAACGTCAACTTAGCTGAAGCTAAGCAGTCGCTCGTTGATCATTATCAAAGAGTCGAAGGTACAATAGATTGGTACTGCTTAGATTATTGGGCCGAGCAAACACAACTTTCTATTACTGACTTAAAGCGTGAGGTACAACATTTGATTCAGTTGCGCACCGATGCTCATGATTTTCTTTGTGCGCTAAAGTCTTCAGGGCGTGACATCGTACTTGTGACAAATGCCCATCCTGATAGTCTAGCACTCAAAATTGAGCGAACTCAATTAGATAAATACTTTGATACCCTTTACTCAACGCATGAATTTGGCGTGACAAAAGAGTCTCAATTATTGTGGCAACGACTACAGGAAAAACATGGTTTTGTGTTAGAACAAACTCTTTTTGTTGATGATAGTATTACTATACTTGATTCAGCTAAAAAATATGGCTTTGAACATTTGTTAGCTGTAGCGAACCCAGATAGCAAACAAGATAGCCGGGTAATTAACCAATATCCCTCAATTACCGATTATACTGAGCTATTAGCAGATATTAAGGCAACGCCTCAACACTAGCTTTCACAGACCAGCTCACTTGACGAATAAAGGTTTAAACGAACATACACGGCAAGTGAGTTAAGGCTTAATGAAGCACTATATTTTTAAACGATAACGACCCTTTCTATCAGGCTTACCTAAAAAGCTTAACACTTCTCGTAATTGCTCAGGAAATTTTTCTCCTGGGGTTAAATATCCATTACCAGCAAAGCGGCCGCCTTGCTTTAATTGTGCGCGATAGCTTAAACCTAAGTCATTGTTAGGCGCTATTTCGGCAATTAATTCGCCTTTTTCGCAGCTTAGCGCTGCCGAAAGGTTCCCTAACTTAACTTTTTCATCAAATGCTGAAACAGCAGCAGAGCGCCATGCAACATCGCCTTGTAATTCACCACAAATAGGTGCTCCCATCACAAAATGGCTAACATTAAGTGTTAACTGCTCATGAGCAATAATATCTATCGGCAAATTGAGGCGTGCTGCGACGGTATTAGCAGCAAGTGAAACTCTCGCATCCTTAATGGTTATATCAGAGCGCAAACCGCTGATGGTTAATTGTCCTTCAGGACCATTAATGAGGGGGTCTCCAAAAGTAACATCAAGTTTAGGATCTAACATCAGTACAGATACTAGTGACAAATGACTCTTCACCTGATTAATCACCACACCATCAACCATGACTTGTTTGACGCTGGCATGCCAGATAGTACCTTCTACCGGGGTTATCGACACATTAGCCGGTAATTTAATTTGTGCCATTAACCAACTTGCCGGCATTAACGCAATCACAAACACACTATAAAGCACAAAAAAAGTGGCTATGTATGCAAACGTCTTTTTCATTAACTCTTTCCTAACTGTAATCGACGAACACGTACTACGCCTTGTTCATCCGCTAAACTCAAATCAATATTCTTCACACGCAAGCCTTCTCTGCTAGCTAATTGCTCTAGCCAAGTTAATAACTGATTAAACGATATTTCATCAATCCAAACTTGCAAATCGTCAGCCTGAGGCTGCATGCGAGTAATAATGATGTCGTTCTGCCTTGAAGTACGGTTAACGATACTCGATAAGCTTGCACCACTACGGCTACCGCTGGTTAATTTTGCTTGCTTATAGCGCTTAGTGTTGTCTTCAACCCAAGATAATAAAGCCTGTTGACGTTCAATTTTTAACTTACTACTGGCAATATTTTCATTCAATGGTTGCCAAATTAGCCCATACAAAATAAAGACACTAATAGCTGCTGCCATCGCCATAATTAAACGCTGTTCACGAAGGTTTAACTGTTGCCACCAAGTTTTCATGAGCGCCCCTTAGCTGATGTATCGGTGATGCTGAACGAGCCAGAAATTTGTTCACCTTGATTGTTTTGTGCACCCAAATTCACGGTTAAGCCTGCTTTCTCAAGTGCTACCTTTAACTTTTCGAAATACTGATAATCTTTCGCAACTGTTTGCATACGAACTTCTTGGCGCTTGCCGTCAAACTTTAGCGTTTGTGGTTTTATTTCTGGCACACTTGCTAAGGCGGGTTCTAATTTAACTAATAGCGGTAAGAAACCTGCAGACGCTTCGCTATCACCAACTTCAGCTAATTTTTGTCGTAGTAGTGAACGAATAGTTGATACTTTAACTCGTTTAGCTTCCGGAAATGCACTTTTGTAATTAGCAATGATATCTTCTTCAATAGCCAGCTGTTGATGAGATAGCTGATAAAGCTCAATACCTTTAAGGGTAAAGTTAAGCAACAATGCGCAGCAAGCAATACCAGCCACCCACAACCAACTTGTACTCGTTGCTGAACGCTTTTCTTTGACTTGAAATTCACCTTGTAGCAGGTTGAACTTCTTTGAGTGATGATTGGCTAAAATGGCAAGCGGCAGTTCTTCCGGTAAATATTCAACATTTAGCTCTGCCGGTACCTGCGACAAAGATGAATACGCCAATATTGAATGTTCATTGTCATTGATAGTACTTATCTGCTTAGCAACAATAGGCCAAGCATTGTCTTCAAATGCCATTACTTGCCATGCAGAAAGCCTTAATAACACTTGCTCACCAAGCATTACAGCATGACAATTTTCGTTATCGCTAGGCAGTGCTAACGCATCTGGAATGATGACTTTACAGAAAATATCCGCGTCAGCTAACCATTGTTGCCACTGTATTAATTGTTGGCGCTCAAGTGCAGCTAAAAAGCAGTTATGCCCCTGTTCATTTTGCTTGAGATCACTAAAAGCAAAAAACAGTTGCTCGACATCTTGAGCTAACTCTTCTTCTAGCATGTATGGTGCTGCTAAACGAATTGCTCGTTGCGACGAACCCGGTACCGTTAAGCTTTTGATCGCGACATCACTGGCCGGAACAAATGTCACAACGTCTCTCGATAACGACTTTTCAGCTAACTGCGCTAGCGCTTTTGCATTAGGCAACTCGCCACTTGCAATAATCTCTTCTTGTCCGTTAGTTTTAATCAACCAATGAATTTTATTCTCTGCTTGGCTGCCTAAACGGATAAATAACGTTTCACCCATTATTCTCGTCCTATGATGCGACTGATCACACTTATATTATTTTTATTTTCTACTTTCATAATGGTATTCAAAGCGAAATAACTATTATTAAAACTTGCTGTTGTTTTGAGTTTAAAATACTCACTTTTAACCGTAAATTGTTGCTGTTTTTCTGGTGGAATTTTCGCTTTAGTTAACTCAGGCAAAGCAAAAAAATCAGCCACACTACTAAAGCCCTCTTCCTCACGGGCAGACAAAGCTTGCACCGCTTCATTTTGACTGATCCCTAACATGGCGACAAGTATTTCAGGTTTGTCTAGTGCGATGGTATTGATGTTAACCTTATTTAGATTGTTATTGGGTAACACACAGGCATAGTCTTTGAGTTTATTGATCACAGCAATAGTGAAGTGCTCAATAACTCTTAACTCACCTAAACTTGCTAAGTAATTATTAGCCGCTAAATATGGAAATTCTTTCGCAGCATAATCACTATCTTCGGCGCCACCAGAACTAGAGATGCTGCTATTAGCATCAAGCCAATCAGTTAAGGCATCCGCCATATATTCTGCTTCAAAGTTACCAACACCTTCAATACTTAATGCGATGAGTAATTCTTCAAAAGCAAGCCTCGCAGGAGATTTTCCCTTACTGGTATTGTCAACGCCACTAGTGTCAGTATTATCATCATCGACACGCAAAGCATTTAGGTTAAAGCAACTGTGTAAATCAGTTATTTCACCGGTTATTTGGCCAAAGTCGACAGGAAAAGTATTTTCTCCTTGTGCCCACATCTGTCCCAAATGTGTAACCTCTTCATTCTCTGTAAATGACTGAGCTAAAATGCGTTTTGCAAAGGCTTCAGCGCCCATAGCATACCAATAGGCCTGCTGATTCGAAGCCAAATTACTGGTACGTTGCATTTGCAACTGCAAGCGTGCTGTCATTTGTGTAGCTAAAGTAGCAATTAACGCTACAATAAGCATAACAGTAATTAGCGCTACACCTTTAGATGAATATTTAGTGCTAAGGCGGTTAATCACGATCACTTTCCTTTTCTTGCAGACTATCACCTGCTACGAGAAATTGACGGCGAATAATGCCATAATCTGTGGTATCTAACTCAATGGCAATAGCCATCGGTATGGTATTTTTTGCTAAGGTTTTCTGCCATTTTTTACCATCATAAAATTCAAAATCTAATTTTTCAACTTGTGAAATCAGGGGCCTTACTTTCGGCTCTTCCCCCAAAACAGCATCGACAAAATTAAAATGCACACGCTCGAGAATATTATCGTTCAATTGGTAAGCCACTGACTGCATATCACTGCGCGGTAGCAATAAACCGGGGTTAGTCCAACCATGGCGAACAAAAGCAATGGCTTGTTCGGTACTAGAATAACTGTCGTTATCTGTATGCAAAAAACCTTCTTGTGGAGCTTCACCATTTAGCCGTATGCTGCGACGCGCAATTTGCAACATATCACGTTCAATCGTTAAAAAGCCACGTTGTAATTCATTCACCCTGTCCGTGCGCTCTTTAGTGACAGTGTCACTATTTAATACGGTTTCAAAAATACTAAAGCTTGCCATACTAATCACGGCAAATATTGCAATAGCAATTAAAACTTCTAACAGAGTAAAGCCTTGTGTCCTACGACATGCAAGACCTTGTTTCTGCTGATAAGAGGCGATATTAGTACAAAGAGGCTTCATTGATTGGTCTTCGAAACATAAGTCATTAGGCTGCTTAAAGCTGAAGTTTCTTTCTCGTTTAATCGTACTTCCATTACAATAGCACGCATATCTTTGTCGGTAGTTTTAACAACTTTTTGCTGCCAAAACCATTCTTGACCTGCTAGCTCAACCTTACCTTTTTTATTGTTTTTCGGTGGCCATGATGTATCTAACGTTACCTCAACAAGCTGGTTTGATGCGACCCAATTAGCGATAATTTTGCTCTCTAAATACCCCAAATTACGAGCATTCGTGTCAGCCGTTCCTAAAATCGCAATACCTGCGATTGAAAAAACAGCCATGGCTAACATCACTTCAAGTAAAGTGAAGCCTTGTTGCCACTTTTTAACAAGATGATTAACGTGAGCTGTCATTAGCTATTGGCCCTTCTATCGTTAATGGTGTGCTATAAATACCAGACACGATAAAACTGACGTTGTCATCATCGTCAAATGTAAACTCAGCAAAAGAAAACGTTAAACTAAAAGGCGTTATGTCGCCACCCGAGAGAATGTAAACTTGTGGGGTAATTTTCTTTTCTTCATCCTCTTCAGTAAAACTGTCATCTTCCTCTTCAGTGATGAGCAGTGATGAATCAAATAACTGAGGCTCCTCGATAGGCAAGTCATCAAGTTGTAGGCTAATTTCAACATTATCAGGTAACGTAAACTCTTCAAATAACGGGTTGTCTTCAATAGGTGACCATTGCACACCATCGTAGCCTAAAAATTGATAAGTATTTTCTTTTACAAACAAGCCTAACTCTACATTGTTAAGTAGGCCATACTCAGCCGCTACGTCAAAAATGCCCGCAAAGCGGGCACTGTTTTGTTGTAGTATTTGCTCTGGTTTACTACTGGAAAAGGTAAATTGTACCGCAGAAATCATCACGCCAACTAAGACAATGACTAACATGACTTCTATTAATGTAAAGCCTTGTTGCGAACATTGCCTTGTTCTTGTTGAACAAACAGTATTAAGTTGCATAATTAACAAATAATCAAATTGTTAAAGATTATTGAAAATCACCTAAGTTCCAGTTACCGATATCATCATCAGTTCCAGGTTCACCATCAGGCCCCATAGAAAATATATCCATGCTGCCATGCTCACCTGGATTTAATAACTGATACTCTTTACCCCATGGGTCGTTAGGTAAACGCTTTACATAACCACCTTCAGGAAAACGACGTGGTGCTGGTTCAATATCAGTTTCAGTCACCAGTGCTTCGAGTCCTTGCTCAGTACTCGGGTATTTATAGTTATCCATTTTGTACATACTCAAAGAAGTTTCTAGCGCGTTAATGTCTGAAACTGCCTTTTGCACATTTGCTCGCTCTTGACTGCCCATCAAGTTTGGCACCACCATACTGGCTAAAATACCTAAAATAACAATAACAACCATCATTTCTAACAAGGTAAAACCACGAACATTTTTTACTGCTTTCATTTCTAACTTCCTATTAACGTATTTAACTGAAGAATTGGCTGTAAAATAGCCATAACGATAAATAATACAATACCTGCCATCACCACCATTAATGCAGGCTCAAACGCTTTTAATGAGATGTTGACGATAGCTTCAAAATCTCGGTCTTGGTTATCTGCTGCACGACCTAACATATGTTCGAGCTGGCCACTTTTTTCACCGCTGGCAATCATATGTAACATCATAGGTGGGAAAAGCTTAGTTTGCTCTAACGATACTCGTAAACTTGCTCCCTCTCTCACTTTATCAGCTGCCTCTTTAACACTTTGCTTGATGTATAAGTTATCAAGCACTTCCCCTGAGATTTTCATACTCTCTAAAAGAGGAACGGCACTTGCAGTTAAAATGCTCAATGTCCGTGCAAATCTTGCGGTATTAACACTCTTTGCCACTTTGCCAATACCCGGTAAGCTAAGGAAACGTTGATGGTATGCAAACCTAAAACGTTCTTTTTTCAATAACTGTGACCAAAGTAATATCAACGCAGCAAAAATGAGCACGATGCCTAAACCATATTCACGCAGAAAATCACTACTGGCAATTAAAAATTGAGTTGTACCTGGTAAGTTAGCGCCCATATGCTCGAATTGCCCAACAATTTTTGGCACAACCGCTGTTAACAAAATAGCAATAACCCCCGTAGCAACGATGGTCATAATAATAGGGTAAACTAATGCCTGTATTAATTGTGACCTTAGTTGTTCTCGTTGTTCTGTATAATCAGCAAGTCGATCCAGTACTTTATCAAGGTGCCCTGATTTTTCGCCAGCGGCCACCATGGCACGAAACAAACGGTTAAATACTTGTGGGAATTCAGCCATACTTTCAGCTAAACCATAACCTTCGGTAACTTTGGTACGCACCGCCATTACCATACTTTTTAAACTATTTTTCTCACACTGCTCTCCAACGGCCATCAATGACTCTTCTATTGGCAAACCCGATTCAACTAAAGTTGAAAGCTGGCGTGTAATAAGTGCCAATTCTGCTGCTGATATTTTTTTCCCGCCAGCAAATAATGACTTTTTATTTTTTTGTTTATTTTTTTGTAAGCACGGCGTGACTTCGATTGGCATTAAACCTTGTTCACGTAATAAGTTACGTACATGCCTAGGCGTATCACCTTCGATAACCCCTTTTTTGTTTTTTCCTCGGCTGTCTACTGCCTGATAATCAAATGCTGCCATAATTTACAATGTAGTCTTCACTTAGTTTTAGAAACTGCTAGCTTGTTATATAACGACCAAAAACCTTAAAAAGCTAAGTCGCGCTAAAAATCAACTATTTATCCTAATTAGTCTTCACGCGTAACACGTAATACTTCTTCAATAGTGGTTTCGCCACGCATAACTTTATCAAAGCCATCACGGCGAATACTTGGCGTGGACTTTCGAATGAACTTTTCAATAACTTGCTCACCTTTACCGTTATGAATAAGCTCACGAACTTTATCATCAACGACAATCAGCTCATGAATACCGGTTCGGCCTCGATAGCCTTTAAAGTTGCATTCTTCACAACCCACAGCCCTAAAAATAGGCGCAGTATCATCATCACTCAGTTGCAATAATTTACGTTCTTCTGCTGATGTAGGGCAGCATTCTCGACAATGTGGACATAGCGTACGCACTAAGCGCTGTGCCAATACACCTAATAAACTTGAAGATAATAAGAAAGGCTCAACACCCATGTCTTCCATTCGGGTAATAGCACCAGCCGCTGTATTAGTGTGCAGCGTCGATAAAACTAGATGCCCAGTTAAACTGGCTTGAACACCAATTTGAGCCGTTTCTAAATCACGAATTTCCCCAACCATTACCACATCAGGATCTTGACGTAGTATAGCGCGTAAACCTCGGGCAAAGGTCATGTCCACTTTAGTATTGACTTGTGTTTGACCAATACCTTCAATGGCGTATTCTATAGGGTCTTCAACCGTCAGAATATTACGTTCTTTACTATCAATTTGACTTAACCCTGCATACAAGGTGGTACTTTTACCTGAGCCTGTCGGCCCTGTAACGAGTATAATGCCATGTGGCTTTTCGATTAGCTCAGAAAAACGAGCTCGGTTGCCATCAGTCATCCCTAGGTCTTGTAGGTCTAAACGGGTTGAGTTTTTATCAAGTAAACGCAAAACTACACGCTCTCCGTGCCCTGTTGGCATAGTAGACACACGTACATCAACCGCCCTACCGGCGATTCTTAACGAAATTCGACCATCTTGCGGGATACGTTTTTCAGCAATATCAAGTTTTGCCATAACTTTAATACGTGATACGAGTAAAGATGCTAATTTCCGATTAGGCTTTAATACTTCCCGTAAAACACCATCGACACGAAAACGAATTTGTAATGCTTGTTCAAAAGTTTCGATATGAATATCTGAAGCATTTTCTTTTATTGCTTCACTCAGCATGGCGTTAATTAATTTGATAATCGGCGCGTCATCTTCGTTTTCGAGCAAATCTTCTGTTTCAGTCATTTCATCAGCAAGGGAGTATAGATCTACTTCGTTACCAATATCTTCCATCATTTGTTGCGCTTCTGAAGAATCACGTTGATAGGTGGTTGTCAACAACTGCTCAAACTCTTCTGGACTTTTTATACTGATGGTAAAAGGTGTTTTTAATACCCGACGCACTTCCAATAAAATATTGGCATTAAGCGTGTCGATACATACCAGACGTAATGCGCCATTATCATTTTCTACTAATACGCTATGGCGCTTAGCAAAGCCAAAGGGAAGACGAAAGCGAATACCGTCATCGGTTAACATGTCACTTTCAGCTAGCATTGATGACTCATCTTCAATGCTAGTGGTTTCACTTGCAGCAACAAATGCTTGTGTTTGTGGGTCGATATCACTCATAGCTATTCATTTTCATCCGAAGACTTGCTTTCATCACGCTTTTGCATGTATTCATCAAATGAAGGTGGCAATGATAATTCGTCATTCCATTTCGGCAGTATAGGTAGTTTTTCATCCGACATTAACTCTAAGCCAGCTGCTTTCTTTTCAATTTCCAACGCTCGAATGAAGTTGTACTTTTCTTTACTGATATCATTCATCAGCTTACCATCACGCACAATGGTAGGTCGTAAAAACACCATTAAATTACGCTTACGCTTGGTATTACTCGTTGACTTGAATAAGTGACCAAGCAGTGGAATATCGCCTAGCAACGGCACTTTTTGCACACTTTCTTGCACATCTTCATCAATCAAGCCACCTAAAATAACCGTAGCGCCATCATCCGCCATGACTGTGGTTTTAATTTCACGCTTATTAATTGAGATATCAACACCGGTTGCACCGCTAACCGAGGAGACCTCTTGTTCAATAGTTAACTGTACGCCACTACCTTCATTAATTTGCGGCGTTACTTTTAATTTAATACCAATTTCTTGACGTTCAACGGTTTGAAATGGATTAGTATTATTACTGCCTGTTTGTGAGCCAGTGATGATTGGCACTTCCTGACCAACAATAAAGTAGGCTTCTTCGTTGTCCAGCGTGGTAATACTTGGCGTAGATAGTAAGTTGGAATTAGTATCAGAACTTACCGCTTGAATGATTGCGCCCCAATCGTTCTTCACAATACCAAACAATGTGCCACTCACTGACCCTAAAACTTGCGCAGCTAAAGTATAATCACCTTCAGTGTCATTTTTTCTGTAGCCTGCTGTAATTAACTCGCCGGTGTCTGCAGCCCTAACCTCAGGTACCCACTCACCTTTTGTCGTTTTAGCCGCTTCACCTGCTGCTGCGATAGAACTTATTGGAGTAACACCATTATTAAATTGCGACATAGCACCCGATTCGTGATACCACTGCACACCTAAGTTAACACCGTCACCTTCGAAAACTTCTACAATAATCGCTTCAATAAGTACTTGTGCACGACGGATATCCAGTTGACGAATAACCGCTTCAAGTGAGCGCAACATATCAGGTTGGGCAGTAATCACTAATGTGTTAGTGTCTTCATGCGCATCAATACTAACATTACGGCTTTGATTTTTTCTTGATGAGGTCGTTGCACCCGCGGCATCAGCTTCAATAGATTCACTAACCCCTTGCAGTACTTTTACCATATCTTCTGACTTTGCGTATTTCAGGTGATAAACACGCGTATTACCGTTGGTTTCTAATTCACTGTCTAATCGTGAAACTAATCTTGCGACACGCTCACGAGCTTTTACTTCACCACTGACAATAACGCTATTGGTTCGCTCATCCGCGACAATTTTAGGAATAAGAAAGGTTGGAGTACCTGAAGCTTTACCTTGGCTAGATTTATTCATTGCTTCGATAATGCGGACCATTTCACCTGCAGAGGCATATTTCAGGCTAATAATTTGTACATCTTGGTCACCTGCTTTATCAACACGCTCAATAATTTGCACTAAACGATTAACCACCGCAGCTGTACCCGTTAACATAATAACGTTAGCAGGGTCGTAATTAACCACATTGCCACCACCAGCTTGATCTGATAGTTGACGTAACAGCGGCGTTAACTCACGTACGGTAACATTTTTAACTTCAACAACACGGGTAACCATTTCATCACCCGCGCCAGGATTTTCATTACCAACGACAGGAATTGAAGAGGTTTTTGCATCCTTATTACGAATAATTTTGACAACATTGTTTTCCATTTCAACAGCGGAAAAACCATAAACTTCTAATACATTGAGGAAAAATTGATAATATTGTTTTTCGGTCAGTAGATCATAACTACGGACATTGACTTTGCCACGTACGTTGGGATCTACGATCATAGTCTTTTTTAGATTTTTACCGACAATATTAATAAATTCAGCAATTTCTGTGCCCTTGAAATTAGGTGAGTATTCAGCGGCATTTATATTGGTAGAGAGTAAAACACTATTAAGTAAAACTGCTGTAACAACCCCGGTAAAGCTACGCTTATACCAAGGTGCGCTTAATAATTTGCGCATGTATTCTTCCTTTTATTCTAATTATCTATACTGAAAAGTATTTCTGTCATGTCACCATTACGATCAAGTAATAGTGAAACTTCGCGTTGTTCTTTTAAAGATTTAAGCGCTTGTGCTGCTTCCATTGGAGCGGTTAAATCAAATCCATTCATTTGTACTGCAACATCACCAGGCTTAAGACCAGCATTCTGGAAAAAAGTTGGATCTTTTCCTGGCATTATTCGATATCCAGAAATTTTGCCGTTATCTCGCTTGGGTGAAATCTTTAAATAGTCGGTAATTTTTCCCGGATCGTTATTCAGCTCTTGTTGCAGTGACTTGGTTGCTTTTGTTAACGCTTTATTATTTCGTTGGTCAACAACATTGGCAGCAGATGGTTTGTCACGAGATACTTTCGTGGGCTGTGGCTTAGAACGACTGCTATTTGGAATAACAGGCTTAACATTTTTATCAAAAACTAAGCCCTCAAACATAAGGGTTTCTAAACGTCCTGATACTTTTAACAAAACACGATCATTAAAAACATTTTCAAGGACAGCGCGTGTGCCTTTAATATTTTCACCTACACTATAGGTCTCTTGTTTACCTGAACTTTCAATAATAGCTCCTGCTGTTGCCTTATCATTACTAGCAACAACGCCGGTCAAGGTCAGTTTTAAACGTGTTTCTGGAGCATCTTCAATGACGACCTCTTCAACTTTTTCAACTTTATTTTGCGAAAAAACGCCAAAAAGATTCAGTGATTTTATCGCTTGCATATTAACTTGCTTTTGCGGTGCTGTGGAAACTGCTGATGAAGTTGTTAACTTTAAGCCTTTATTGTAGCTAGGTTCAGAAAGCCCTAACCAAGTTAATTGCGCAAACAAATAGGCAATATAGCTAAGTAACAATAAAATAATTACCTGAGTAATTTTTCGTTGAGGAAGCTTAGATAACTGTTCAAGCACGCTTGATAGATTATTCGATAATGGCATTTTTTATAATTTTTTTATTATCTGGAAATTTCAATTCTCTTTGATGATACTTGACCTAACGCTCAGCAACAAGACGTCATATTATTTTTTAACAAAAATTAGTTAACAAAGTGTAAACAAATGCAATCTGGCTAGCGTAAACATTGCCGTTATGTTAACTTTCGGCAATTTTAAAAGCGCCTCTATAGAGTATAAACATTACAATGGCTAAACCTAACGTTAATGATATTGAAATCAATCAATCTACCCGCTTAGACAAATGGCTGTGGGCTGCTCGATTTTATAAAACACGGGCAATTGCAAAACAAATGATCGATGGCGGCAAAGTATTTTATAATGGTCAGCGCAGCAAGTCTGGTAAAGCAGTTGCTATAGGTGACCGCATAACTATTAGACAAGGTTTTGAAGAAAAACAAGTCACGGTTATCGCCTTAGCTGATAGACGTAGAGATGCCACTTTTGCGCAAACGCTTTATCAAGAAACTCAAGCAAGCATTGAAACTCGTGAAAAAAACAGCTTAGCTCGTCAACAGGGTATTTTATTGAGCCCCGCCAGCGACAGCAAACCCGACAAGAAACAACGCCGACAAATTCGGCATTTAAAAGAAAGGATATAAATAGTGACAATGCAAACTGATATCTTAAATCGATACTTATTTGATAACTTACATGCGAGAGGTGAATTGGTTAACTTAAGCCAAACCTTTCAGGAAATTGTTGCTCCGCACAACTATCCTTCAGGCGTAAAAAACTTATTAGGTGAGTTAGTTGCTGCAACTTGTTTATTGACTGCAACCTTAAAATTTGAAGGGGAAATTGCCGTTCAACTACAAGGTGATGGTCCTATAGGTTACATGGCTGTTAATGGTAATAACTTGCAAGAAATGCGTGGTATTGCACGTATGAGCAGTGAAACCGATGCAACAAGCCTCCAAGATTTAATTGGCAAAGGTAATATGGTTATTACTATTCGTCCAAAAAATGGCGAGCCTTATCAAGGTGTCGTGGCACTTGAAGAAGAAACGTTAGCAGAATGCCTAGCACACTACTTTGAAGTGTCTGAGCAAATCCCAACAAAAATTTGGCTTTTTACTGACGAAAATACATCTCAAATAGCAGGAACATTGATTCAGTTGTTACCAGATGCCGGTGATAAGGCGCAACAAGAAGCGGACTTTGATCATCTGTGTCAATTAACAAATACCATTAAATCAGATGAAATATTCTCTGTTGACAGCCAAGAGCTACTATACCGATTATATCATCAAGAAGAAGTTAGACTATTTGAGCCACAAGCTATTAGCTACAAATGCAGCTGTTCAGAGGAAAAGTGTTTAAATGCAATTTCTCAAATTGAACCGAGTGAACTTGACAATATTATTGTTGAGCAAGGCAGTGTATCAATGACTTGCGATTATTGTTTGACCACCTATCAATTCAAACGCCCACAATTATTACAATTTATAAATGGTAATATTCACTGATTCACTTCTGGCTTGTTGTGGCTTGGAGAAAAAAATCAAGCCACACTTTTACAATGGCGCATCATCTTTTGAACCTTAATTCAGCAATAGACCAATTGCACAACACAAGCTTAAAAATTCAACTAAAATCAACTAAAATGTAAAAAGTGGATAATTGAAAGCAAAAAACAGTAGACATTTTCTGGTGGCGATGACTTTTATTAGAAACCTTACCCATGTGGGAAGCAAAACTCTCCCCGACTACTTTGGCCTAACTCAGCACATTGGCCAATAGATTTGCCAGATTCATTCAACCATACCTGTTTTTTTTATACAAAGCTGATGTCCTACCCATACAAGTTCGTGGTTATTTTAAAATATTCACAATAAAACTTACAGGCATTCTTTAGCAACTTCGCAATCCTTAGAACCTACCGTGACATCAGTATTTAACCTAATAAAGTAATTAATGGTATTAAAAAGCGATAAAACGAATAATGGAGTAGTTCGTGAATTAAAATTACATTTATTAATATGTCCCCAATCAGACCATTTATTTTAAAATAAAAGCTGATAACACTGACTATGGAATGTAAACACCAGAATTACGCATAAGTTTTTACAGATAAACATATCCTAAATGTGATTTTATGTGCTGCCTCTTAATGCCTAACAACTCCCCTACTTTACTTAACTCACAACCAGGAAAGATGGTTCTCCTGCTCAATATCACAAACAGAATTTTGTTTTTAAGAAATCCTTTAAAGAA